>SAMEA104315439__coassemble_146_pt1 | contig 40685 bp, 33 predicted proteins | sample SAMEA104315439__metabat2_low_PE_048 | metagenome-assembled genome bin SAMEA104315439 (sample SAMEA104315439) | gut metagenome | biome: Monkey gut; feature: monkey-associated habitat; material: faeces | place: China | collected 2013 | reverse complement strand
ACAAAACCCATTAATCTAGGGCACAACTTTGTGCACGATGATTGACAAACCGTCATTATTGAAAATAATAATTTTGCTTTATGCTAACAATTATAAGGAATTTGTAGTATAATAATAAGGAAAGGATGATATTATGTTATACACAATTGAAAATAAACACATTCGACTAACTATAAGCAACCATGGAGCAGAAATTAAGAGTCTAATCTTTAATAATACAGAAAGACTCCATGATAGTAACCCCGCATACTGGAATCGCAGTGCCCCATTACTATTTCCATGTATTGGTACAATAATAAACAAACAAACAATTATTAATAATAAATCTTATGCCTTAACAAAACATGGTTTTTTAAGAGATCAAGATTTTGAACTTGTAAGTATCGATGACCATTCAATTATTTTAAAATTTCACAGCAATGATGCAACATTAATGATGTACCCATTCACTTTCGAAATCACTGTAAAATATGAAATAAATAATGATACTATGGAAAGTTCAATTATTATTAATAATCTATCACACGAAGAAATGCCATTCAATTTTGGACTTCACCCAGCGTTCAAAACCCCTATCAGCGAAGATGAGAAATTTGAAAACTATGAATTACTAATTCACTCTTCTAAAGAGCACCCTGTTTATAAGGTAGAATTATCTAATGGCACTATTAATTTCAATGAAATTGTTAGAAACATTTCTTTTGACAAACCATTTCCATTAAATTACGATGACTACCTTGGCGATGCTTTAGTATTTGATGATATTGATTTTGACGAAATAACACTTCAAAATTGCTCAGGTACTCATGGTGTATCATTTAAATTTTCAGGATTTCCAATGCTTGGTATTTGGACACCTTCACCAAAACGTGCGCCATTTATTTGTCTAGAACCATGGATTGGTTGTGCCGATCCTACTAATCATGATGGAATTTTCGCCCATAAAAAACATTTGATATATTTAAAACAAAGTGAAAGTAAAGAAATCATTTATTCATGGAGATTTTTCTAATAAAATTATAAACAAAATAAAAAAACGGACAAAATCCGTTTTTATTTTTTAATTCTTTGTATAGCTCTCAATTTGGCACTATGTGAGCGGTTGTTTTCCCGCAACTCCTCTTCACTTGGCAATATTATCTTGGAGTTAATTATTTCATAATTTACATCATAACCTTCTGGTATGAATGGGATACCTTTAGGCAAATCTAATGTTGTCATTTTCTTAAACAACTGCTTGACAATTCTATCGTCTAAAGAATGGAAAGTAATAACAACTAAGATTCCTCCCACTTTTAATGCTTTTAAAGCATCTTCTAAAGACTTTTCCAAATATGTAAGTTCATGATTTACCTCTATTCGTAAGGCTTGAAAAACCTGTTTAGCAGGATGTCCAGGTTTTCGAAGTTCTTTAGCAGGCATGCTTGCTTTAATAATATCTACAAGTTGAAAAGTTGTTTCAATTTTTTGAGTTTCACGTGCTCTAACGATTCGTTTGGCAATTGAGTTGGCATACTTCTCTTCACCATATTGGCGAAAAATGCGAATTAATTCACTTTCTGAATAATTATTTACAACATCAGTTGCCGTCAATAATCCTTGTTGATCCATGCGCATATCAAGAGGCCCATCAAAACGATAGCTGAATCCACGTTCAGGCAAATCAAATTGAAAGCTAGACACACCTAAATCGTAAATAATTCCATCTAAGCTCTCCTCTTCAAAATATTTACTCAAGTTTACAAAATTATCTTGGTAAATTTTGTAATTATTGCCAATTAGATTTAATCTACTAGAAGCTTTTTCAATTGCATATGAATCCTGATCAAAACCATATAAAAAACCATTTGGTATTCTCTTCAATATTTCTGATGAATGTCCACCACCACCAACGGTACAATCTAAATATATTTTTCCATCCTCTACTTGCAAAAGATTTATTGATTCACTCAATAATACTGAATAATGTTTCAACTCACTCATAGTTACTAACTTTCTTTCTTTTAAATATACTAAATAATCCATTAATAATTATTGAATAAACAACTAAAATGAAAATGCCAAACACCATATAAAAGAATTGTATTGGTAATACTTTCCAAAATAATTCAAGAATAGAAATACCTTCTGGTTCAATTACATAAAAGTAATTAGCTTTTACGTTAGTCAAATAATAGATAGTATTGTTGATGTCATAAGCTATAATTGCTAAAGCTAAAAGTATGAGAACTAAAAAAGGAATGTCACTTAATGAAGGTTTCAAAAATCCTAGAGTAACTAATAAGATACCGACAACAATAATTAGCCCATGAGTTCCATAAAACCCTATATTGTGAGGTGTAAATAGACTGGTTCCATAAAAGCCAAGAGTTGGAAAAGTGATGGCCATAAAAGCTCCCAATACTGAAACATAAAAGCCATAAGCATATAACCATTTTTTCTTTAGCACAAGGCCAATGGGCACTAAAATCAAACTAACGTTACACAAATGCAATGGTAGTTCTTTCCAAAAAACAAAGCTATATCCTGTATTTGCGAGTTCGGGATTGCCAATATATAAAATAATTTTGTAAATAACCCAAAAAATAGCATTAAAAATACAAATTGACATAATTGACATAAGTTTAATTTTTTCAGATTTCTTACGTAAAATTAGTGTAATTATAACAATTAATAAGAGGTTTAAAATTAAGTATCCAAAGTATACAGGATTAAACGGATTGATAATAAACATAAAGTCACCTCACACAATCAATGATTATAACAAAAAATGTCGAAAAAGTAAAGTAAAGCGAAAGAAAAAACGCATCCTGTGACGCGTTTTCTTACTTAGTTTCTTTTTCTTCTTTTGTTTTGATCTCTAAAACTTTTTGATCTTTGTTGTAATAACCACAAACTGGACATACACGGTGGCTTAGTTTAAGTTCCCCACAATTAGGGCAAACTGACATGCCTGGTACTTCAATTTTGTAGTGAGTACGACGTTTTAATTTACGAGTCTTAGAAACACGACGTTGTTGAGCTATTGCTCCCATAATCTCACTCCTATCTATTCTTCGTCGTCAAATGATTCATTTAAGTCAATTCCTCTAGTTTTTAATATTTCATACGCATCTTCTCTACGTACTGAAATAGGTTTATCAATAATTATGTTAGACCACACAGCACTATCAAGATCTAGTGTATTATTTTCTATTAAAAATTCATCATCGGTTGGATTAATACTAAAGATTTCATCATAATCTCCCGTAAATTTATAATCAACCGGTTCAAGTGTTAATGCACACTCCAAAACAAGACTAGCCTCAACTGAATATTTGACACGATAACTTCCATATTTAACGTATGAAATCACCCCTCTAACATGAACGGGCTTTATCTCGATAATATCAGAAACTTTTTTGGCAAGTTCCGTAAAATCGGTTTCATAAGAAAATTCATAAGGTTTAGCTGTAAGTTTTTGGAGTTGTTGAATTGACCACTTCATATTATCACCTTTACGACCAATTAATTATACCAAAAAACGCTTTTTTTTGCAAAAGTAATGCGTATATATTTATAAACAAGAAACCAAAAAAAGTGTAGTTTACCTACACTTCTTCACTAGTATCATCATAGTCAGAAAAATTTTTAAAGTATTTTTTTATTGAATTACTGGTTGTAATGAATTCACCAGCACTAATATATTCATCTGTACTAATATTTAATCTTGCAATATAAATGAGCAAAACCATATAACGAAAGTAATCATAATAAAATGGATTACTACTTTTGTATCTACTATTAATAATATTTTTATAATCGACATTTAAATCTTCATTTTCTATATAGTACTTTGCAAGATCAAGACTTTCGACTCCAATTTTACCATTGTCGATGCTAACTAAAAAACTACCACCATCAATATTCAACAGATGATCAAGCTTTGGATTATTATGGATAAAACTATAATCGACAGATTCTCTAGCCTTAATAGTACTTATTATTCGTTTCTGAAGGCGAACTAATTCTTTTTTAGCGTCTAAAAAATATTGATAATTTGCAAGTATTGGCATAGAATAAATATCTAATGGTTTGGCTTCGACACTGCGCACATAGTTTTCTAACATTTTATATTTGTAATCCAATCGATTAGTTATTTCTTCAAACTTAGGTCTCGCTGTACTAGGATTAAGCTGTCTTGAGTATGAAGTTTTATCGTGTATGTTATTTAATTCATTAAATAATTGTTGTGCCTTTGCTTCTTTAACAATTGTATAATCATTATAGTAATTATTTAAGTAAAAAGCTTGTGACATAGTCCTTGTCACATAATCATTTTTTCTATTTTTTATTGGATAGATAACATTATGAACCCCTTGACTTTCTAAAAAACGATACTTTTCAAGCGCATTAATTTTTGTTTCTTTGAGAAAATATGAATTTCCTTTACTATCATATACTTTAACAGCTTTATCTGACAATGGATTTAAATCACTAATAGATATTTCATAATATTTAACTAAGTCTTGATTAAATGCTCTTACTTTATTTACTATATCCATTACTTTATGATAACACGTTGATATTTCGAAATATCATTATTCTTATTATCTTTAAAGACTTTGTCTAGTGAAATATCATTTTTAGTACATACATTTTCAAGTTCTTTATCATTTGAGTAATAACAAACTTTAATTTTTGACCTTTTTTCTTCTAAATTATCTAAATAGTTTTCTGTTTCCGTGGGTAAATTGTCATCCTTAAACTTTAATGTTTCTTCCAATTTGGAAGATACTTTTTCCGTTATTTCTTTTTTAATTTCTTCAAGCTCATCGCTAGTTTCAACTTCACTAGTATCTTCATTACTAATTGTTCTTTCACCTAGTGTTTCAATATTTTCTGGTATCACTTCAACTATAGCTTTGTCTTCTACTGTTTCAATGTTCTTAAGTTCTTCTTCAATTTCGTTATAGTCCACTTTAATATCAAATGAAACTTCAATTCCTCTACCATCAACTAAATCATAATCTAGATTAATGCAATCTAAATCAATAAGTTCAAACTTAGGTGTTGTAAAGACAATATTAAATGGTATACTTTCATTAAATAAGTTTTCTTTTTCTAAATCGCTCTTATAATACTTACCATTAATACCTAAACTTCCCGCAATTCCATCTTCAGTAACGCTATAATCTAAAATTTCTCCACAAATATCATTAATTCTACTTGCATCTTTTATTTTTATAAAACTTGTAAAATTCATTCTTAATTCCATAATCATCATCCTTTCGCAATACTATATGCGAAAACATCGAAAAATATGAAAAACAACTTTTAATCTTACAAAAATATTTGATAAAAGTATGAGACTTTATTTAAAAAAGGCACTTCAATATCTCTACTGAGATAAATTGGAGTGCCTATTAATTATTTTACAACAATTTCATTATTTTCATATGTTACAACATAATCTTTATTAGGTACAACCTTTGAAGCAACAATATCTTTTGCAATTAAAGTTTCAACATTTTTTTGAATGAAACGTTTGATTGGACGTGCACCATAGATTGTATTATAACTTTGATCAAGAACATATTGACATAACTCATCAGTAAAGATCATCTTAATGTTATTATTCTCAAGACGAACTTTAAGTTCATCCAATAATTTATGAACTATCTTCATTTGAACGTCACGATCAAGTGGCTTAAACATGATAATTTCATCAATACGATTTAAGAATTCAGGTTTGAATGAAGCTCTTAATAATTGGTTAACTTGATTCTTAGCTTCCTCAGTTACACCATTCATCAAATATTCACTACCTAAATTTGATGTCATAATGATAATTGTGTTTTTAAAGTCTACAGTACGACCTTGACCATCTGTTATTCTGCCATCATCAAGAATTTGAAGTAAAACATTGAAAATATCGCGATGAGCTTTTTCAATTTCATCAAACAAAACAATTGAATAAGGCTTTCTTCTTACCGCTTCAGTCAATTGACCACCTTCATCATAGCCAACATATCCTGGAGGAGCACCGATTAGACGAGCCACTGAATGAGGTTCCATATATTCGCTCATGTCAAAACGAACAATATGTGATTCGCTATCGAACAATGCTTCAGCAAGACTCTTGCATACTTCTGTCTTACCAACACCAGTAGGGCCTAAGAATAGGAATGAACCAATTGGTCTATTTTCATCCTTAATACCCGCACGTTGTCTAATAATAGCATCACTAACAAGCTCAAGAGCTTCATCTTGACCTATTACTCTCTTGCTTAAAGTATCCTTTAAATTAAGTAGTTTTTCACGATCGCCTTTCACAAGCTTTGATACGGGAATGTTAGTAGCTTTAGAAACAATTTCGGCAATATCTTCTTCAGTTACAACTTCGGATATCAATTTATCATTTTTATTTTCATTACGGTAATTTTCTAATTCTTTTTCAAGTTTAGGAATAATACCATATTGAAGTTCTGCAGCCTTATTAAGGTCACCACGGTATGTTGCTTGTTCATAGTCGTAACGAGCTTTTTCAAGTTGTTTTTGTTTTTCCTTAGTTTCTTCGATTGCGGCTTTCTCGTGTTGCCATTTTTCTGTTAATTCTTTTTCTTCTTGATGTTTAGCATCAAGTTCTTCTTCAATTTTCTTTAAACGATCCTTACTTAATTCATCAGTTTCTTTAGTTAATGCAGCCTTTTCAATTTCAAGTTGCATAATATGACGCTTTAATGTGTCAAGTTCAGTTGGCATGGAGTCCATTTCTGTTCTTAAAGATGCACAAGCCTCATCAATTAAGTCAATTGCCTTATCTGGTAAGAAACGATCAGTAATGTATCTATTAGAAAGAATTGCGCTTGCAACAATAGCGTTATCACTAATTCTAACACCATGATGTACTTCAAATCTTTCTTTTAAGCCTCTCAAAATACTAATTGTATCTTCAACGCTAGGTTCATTAATCATAACCTTTTGGAAACGTCTTTCAAGTGCACTATCTTTTTCGATATATTTTCGATATTCATTTAAAGTTGTGGCACCAATACAGTGAAGTTCACCACGTGCAAGCATAGGTTTTAACATATTACCTGCATCTAAGGCGCCTTCGGCATTACCTGCACCAACAATTAAGTGAATTTCATCAATAAATAGAATTATTTCACCATTGCTTTCTTTTATTTTATTAAGTACAGCTTTTAATCTTTCCTCAAATTCACCACGATATTTTGCTCCAGCAACTAGAGCACCCATATCAAGTTCATATACATGACATTTTTTAAGACTTGTGGGAACATCCTCTTTGACAATACGAGCAGCAAGACCTTCTATTATAGCAGTTTTACCTACACCAGGTAAACCAATTAGTATAGGATTATTCTTAGTCTTTCTCGCAAGAATTTTAATTATTCTTAAGATTTCATCTTCACGGCCTATTACTGGATCTACTTTACCAGCTCTGACGGCGTCTGTTACATCACGACCAAACTTTTCAAGGATATTTTTATCGTTACTGTAATCTTGTTGAAATTCCATAATTATTCCCCCTTTAGCACTCTATATCGCTGAGTGCTAATATAATTATACTCTTTTTTTTCAAATTGTCAATACTTTTTTTTAAAAAAATTAAAAAACTTTGAGGATCATCTCAAAGTTAGTTTTTATTTCCATCGATTTTTTCTCCACACTCATTACAAAACTTACTGCCTTTTTTATTTTCCGCTCCACAACTAATGCACTTAACAGCATCGTTTGAATTATTTATTTCATCATTGACAGTTTTAGCAACACTTCTACTTGTTTCAGTGATTACATCTATAGATTCGTTTTTCGAGTATTGTAGAATTTCTTTTCTAAATCCCATCATAGTTATTCCCCCACCTATTCCCATTAGTGGTAAACCTATGAAACAAAAGAAAAATAGTTTAGGCTGTTCCATTTCGTTAAACGCTTTAAAAAAGCTAATGAAACCAATAATAGAAAAAATTAGTCCTAAGGAAAGCATCGACAATCCTACAATTTTTAACGTAAGTTTAACTCTTTCATGTTTTTCATTTTTATTATTCATAATATTATCACCTCATTATTATTTTATCAAAAAATGTACAATATTCAATAAAATTGCTCAAATTTACATAAAGAATAGCATAACAATATAATAACCGAGAACCAAATATGGACCAAACGGAATCATACGCCTGTTTTTAGTTATAACGAATATCAAAGATTCACAAATTAAGGCCATCATAGCTCCCAAATATATTGCAAAAAAAGATTTTTCCAAAAACATAAAGCTTAATGCGATAAATAATTTTAAATCCCCATCTCCAATTATATCCTTATTAGTTATTTTTTCAATTATCTTAATTATTATCATAATGCCTATAAAAATTAAAAAATAAAAAACGCCTTTGACACTAGCACCATAAATTGTAAAAACGATACCAGAAACACACATAAAATAATTAAATTGGTTAATTATTAAGTAATCGCGAAAATCCATATAAGCAATAAATACAAATATCGGTATTAATAAATAATAAAATAATGCTAGCCTAGAATTAATACTATATGCTAGAAAACATCCAAGGACAGACGACAATAATAATTTTATATTACTAAGACAACTAATATTGATTCTTTTATTAGCCATCACGCTTGCAAACAATACTACAATCATTATATAAAAATAAAAAACACCCATATTTTCACCTTTCTAGAATCGTGGTTTATATATGAGTGTGTGTGATTCTAATATTTTTTAATAAGTTCTTCTATTTTGATTATACCATCTTTAGTGGTTGAAGAAACCGCAAAACAATCATCATTTTCAGTAAGTTCTAATTTTTTCTTAATAGTTTTTAATGAATTAATAACTTGATTTTTACTTATTTTATCTGCTTTAGTGCAAACAACTGTCACATTCAAATTTAGATGTCTTAAAAAATTATACATCAAACAGTCATCATCACTAGGTTCATGCCTAATATCTATAACAAGAAAACAAAGCTTTAATTGTTCATATGAATTAAGTAATTCTTCTATCATATTTCCAAATTTTAAACGTTCATCTATGTTTCTTTTCGCATATCCATAGCCTGGCACATCAATAAATAAATATTTGTCATCTATATTATAAAAGTTCAAAGCTATCGTTTTACCAGGTTTACTCGATGTAAAAGCGAGATTCTTACGTGATACTAAAGCATTAATAAAACTACTTTTGCCAACATTAGATCGGCCCAAGAACACAAAGCTTGGGTAATTAAAGTTTGGATATTGTTTTTTGGAGACTGCACTAATTATGTATTCAGCTTTTTTAGGATTCATAACATTCACCATTATTTATCGCATTAGCAGCCTTTCGTTTTAACCAATTAGTAATTATAGTAAGGCCTAACAACGTTAAAAATATTTTTAGATAAACAAGAAAAACTATTGTACCAGTTCTTAAGGATGTACCAAAACGTGAAAAATAGCTAATTGAAGCATAGTTCATAATTATACACATAAAACAAAAGCGATTACCTATTAATGCATTTTCATATAATTTATTTTTTAGTTCATTTTGACGAGTAGCCGTAGAAATTCTAATTATTCCTATCGCAAATTCAATTATTGGAAATACAACAAATGCATAAATTAATAAAAAATTAATAAATTTACTAACCGCAACGCTTATTGTGTTACTATCATCTACTTTAAATACCAAAATTTTTAGTATATTTACGTCAAAAGCTTTATAAAGCCATATTAGTTCAACAAAACAAATAAGAACGCCTGCTGCAGCCAATAAATGAAGAATGCGATGAGCAACTAATTGCTTTGGCACCACTTTAAAAGGTTGAATACGCTTTAAAAGTATATATCTAATTAATAACGATACTATGTCAATTACTATGGTCGATATTATCAATGGTAACATGATGATATAGGGAGAAACAAGCGGTTTTATGCCTAGAGTTAAAACTAATTCTGCATCTTTCCCTAAACTTAATTCAAAGAAAAAATACACAACAGCGATAATTATTACTTTTCCCCATATAGAACCGATAATTCTTGTAACAGTTCTCGTAAAGAAATCTTGATATTTTCCAACTATCATTTTTATTGAAACAAATAGTTGAGTGATTAAAAATGAAACAACTGTAATAAAGATGAGTAAAAAGAAATTATAACCAGTCATAATAGATAAATTATCTTTTAGTACCTCATTCATCTTCTTTGCTTCACAAAGTCTTTTTATAAGTATAGCAATACCATTAAAATTATCATAAATATAATTATATCCAAAATAACATTCATTGAGAAGATAAAAAATTGGAACAAATAATAAGGCTAATGAGACAAGCAATATCAAAAGAATGTTAATTATTCCCAACACTTTAAATGTCGTTTTAATTTTGTCATTATTAACGACTACAGATGCTATGTCATAATCAGTCATTTCATTATTACTACCATTTTCTTTATCATCTATAATAGTACCATTAAACTGTTCTATGGAAATGCATTTATTAGCACATTCAGGGCAGTATTTGGTATCTTCACCATACATTGTTTTACAGTTAGAACAATAATTTTTAGTTTCATAAAGATCAGCTCCGCAGTAAGGGCAATACTTATTTTCATGAGATATTTTCTTATTACATTGTTTGCATAAATACTCTTTCATGCTTTCACCTCTCAATCACAATAGATTTTACCATTTTTTTGTTATTTTATCTACCATTATGCTATTTATAGGCTAAATTATCACACTTTTTTAAGAGAATAGTTTAAAAAGGGATTTCAGATGAAACCCCTTTTCTCTTTTAGTAAGTGTATTCGTATGTGATTACAACTTTAAGTCCTGAATGATTGTAAGACAATTGATATGAATCGACCTTTTCATCTTTACAAGTTAAGTCAATTACAACTTTATCAATTCCATTCGTGCTTTCAACGCCCATAACTTCCTTAACAACTTCCGGATTTAAATAACCATGAACAGAACCTCCACTTTCATCAAGCGTAATTGAATATATTCTATTGATAAAATTTTCCTCTTTTAAGAATTCAACAATAGAAAGTTTGCCGAAAGTATCATCTTTAGATAAACTTTGATCAAATTCAGTCTTAACATATAATTCACCATAAGGATCATTATTTAACGTATACTTTTCACTGTGAAATTTTACGTCATCATTAATGTCATATGTTAAATTACTATATTCAACTTTAACATCACCTGAATAAATTGTAATACTACTAGTTATTTTAGTAACATCATCAAATTTACTACATTGATTACGAATTACTGCTAATTTTTCAGTTCTAATAGAATCGATAGGGCCATCTACTTCATCGTCAAGGCATGATGTAAGAAATAGCATCATTACTAATACCATTATAATGTTTATTATTCTAACATTCTTTTTCATATTAATTCCTCCTATTTTAAAACCTTTTTAAAGATTAGTCCAGCAGTAGAAAGTACAGCTGTAGCCATAATCAATTGTAAAATTAGTTGATATGTTTGAACCTTTTCAGCAGTTTTAGAAACAACACTTAAATTATTCACATAATTTGTCCACTCTTGTTCAAATTCAAGTAACGCAGCAGAACTATTTTCATCACATCTAACCACTCTACGTTCATTTGCAGTTAGGCTAAGTACTAATGATCTAGTTTCAATTAAAACTTTAGCTTTATCGCTAGTTGTAGAATACGCACCTAAGCTGTGACGAATTGCTTCTATTGTTGGTTCAACTTTATCAAGCATCATTCTTATTTCTTTTTCAACGGTTTCTAGTTTTTGAATGTTACCTTCATCAATAAATGATCTCGCAATTTCGTCAAGTGGATGAACGTTATGGTATATTTCATATTTAGCTTCCCAATCATTTTCATTCAATTCGGCATAAATAGTCATCATCTCATTTTCAACTGTTAGTGCTAATTGATACATTGTTTCTAGTTCTTTATTTCTAGCAATAATTTCGTTAACAATTCTTGAGCATTCAGCATTATTTTCAATTAATGTCTTTTCAATTTCAGTTAAGTTTTGTATTTTTTCAATTAACGCACGACTACGATTAATGATTTCAACACCACGACTTCTTTCCATGCTAATTCTTTCATCACTTAATTGTTTAACTGTATCATAAATATTACGAATAACTTGGAATGTTATAATCTTTTCACCTTTGTAATTATCATCAACAATTACCACTTTAAATGCATATGAGCCTAAATTAGTTATTTCATCAACTGCATTATTATTACTTAATAATGTTTCCATTATAGTAACATCAAGTTGACTAGAAATTGATGCGAAAGGTCGTTTAATAGTATTAATTATAACATAATTACCTTCTTCAATACCTTCTACAGTAATTAAGTTGGAAATATCTTGCTTTTGAACTTCGATTTCAAATTCAGTAATTGCATCATCAGCGAATTCATAAGAAACCGTATGAACTATTTCAACAACCATAATATAGCTGCCAGCGTTCATTAATTTAACTTCTAATTTAGTTTCATCCCCCTTTAAGTAATACCAAGTTCTAAATGAAGCCTCAGTAGCACTTTCTAAGTATCCTTCAATATTATTAACATAATTAAAGGCAGCTATTTCTTGACCAGTGTAAATGAATGTATTTTGAACATTTACAACAGAGATTTTTGGCTTAATTACTTCAATAGTTGCATCAATAATTGTCACATCATAATTATCATTATTATATCTACCTTTTAATGTATGTAAGCCACCACATAAATGCTTATGATAATTAGCTTCATCAATGATATTATCATTAATAACAAGGTAAATTTCTAAGTTTAAATTATCATTTGTAACTAAATTGCCTTTGGTTATATGATATTTTAATGATGAAATAACCTCAGAATATCCCATTTTATTAGTAATAACTGCATTTTCTATTTCTACAGTTACACTTCTACGCGTAATTTCATATATTGAGTAATTATCATTAGTATAATCTATGTTAATTAAGTAATTATCATTGATTGATTCAGCTACTATCTTGTAGCTACCTACATTTTTACCACTTTCTCTTGTTACTCTAACAACACTTGTTAAAGTATCATTAAATTGCAATGTACCAGTTGTCAATGTATAACTTAAGTCTTTAATTTCATCACCATAAATGCTAGTTACATTATCAACAAATACTGAAATCTCACGTTGTTGAATTTGGTAAATTGCAGTTTTAAAAGTTATATTATAATTATCACTAACATTTATACCTGTAATTTCATAATTCCCTGCTGTTAAACCTTCTTCTTTAACAAGAGTAAATAGTGAGTCAAAACTTAACGTTTCATCATCTTTTACAAGTCCAAAGATTTGAGCTGTTAAACTTACTAAATCATCACCATAAAGGGTAGTTTTACTATCAATAACAACAGTAGCATTTCGTCTAAGAATTTGATAAGCTTTTGAACCGCCTACAAAGTTTACTTTGTAGTTATCATTTACGCAAATTCCATTAATGTCATATGAGCCAACAACAATTCCTTCTTCTTTAGTTAATTTAATAATATTATTGATATTGTCAACTGTAGGAATAGATGTGGAAATGCTAAATGTTGGTAACATTTCTGGATCACCATATACTTGATTAATTTTGTCAATTGTAACATCTAATTCAAACTGTTTTATATTATATTCAGCTGTAGTATTTTCTGGTAAATTATAGTTTATAGCGTGTTGACCAACTAAACCAAGTGCTTTAATTACATAATTTCCAACATTAACGCTAGCTACAGTAGCTGCATTTACAAAAACCTCATCTGATTCAACTATATCAGAAACAATATAATTTGGTGTTTGAATTAAACCATTATATACAAATTCGCTTCGATCAATATTAATACTAAGAGTTTTCTTATTAATTGTGAATGTTTTAACATTGTAATATTCAACGCCATTAACTGTAACATTAATTGTGTAAGTTCCTGCATTTTTAATAATTGCACCATTACTTAATGTGTAAGATATGTTCTCAGTTACTATTTCACCTGTATCATGCTTAATGACTTTGATAAGCGGTAATACCTCAACACCATCATATGTTTTTCCTTCAAGTTGAACACCATCACTATTGAATGTAACAGTAACATCATAGTAAGTATTATCAATTAAAATTTCTATATTTCCTAATTCATAACTTTCCATTACATAACAATCACTTGTTAAAACTGGCTTAATAGTGTACTTACCTATATCAAGAACATCCCTCACTGTACCATTTTCATCAATGGATGTAATATAAGCATTATTTTGATATAATTCGTATGTTACTTTATAATTTTCATCAACACTATTAATTACACTGATAGCAATGTCTGAAATTATGCTTGATGATGCTTTCATAATATCTTTGTGATCTAACACTTTGACTATAATATTTCGTTTGGCAATAGTATAATTACCGTTTGTAACAGTTAAATTATATCCAGGATGAATTCTTCTCGCAGTTATTTCATAATTTCCTGGTACATTTCCAGCAGCTTTTACTAGTTCAACTACATCTTCAAATCTATCATTATTAACAAGTTCCATAGATCCTGTAAGAGGAAGTAGTGAATCACCATAATTTGATTCTTTATCATCAATTGTTAAATTAACATCTCTAAGCAATACATTATTAATAACAACCTCAGTTTCATAATTTACATCTTTATATAAACCATGATACATAAATATCGCACTAATTGCACTACCATTTACTTCATAATTAGTAGTTTCAGCTAAAACTTCTTTGGTTGTTCCATCAATTGAAGTGCCAATTAAAGTTAAACTTAATTCACCATAAATAACCGAAACTGGAGTTAATTTTACTATTAATTCTTTATAATCTAAACAATCTTTAATAATTGAATTTAAATATTCAAGTTCATCAGTAGTTCTATTATTAATTAGTAATAAATAATCTTGATATAATGCTGTAGCATCTCCTAAAAGATCTACTGCTTCAACCAAGTTATTGTATGCACTTACATACTTACTTACCGAAGTTGGTTGAATATATAAGGTTTTCGTATAAGGAATTAAATACTTTTCAGATAATAGTTTAGTATTAGGTAAAACATAACTATCTTCACTAATTGAAGCTGTTAAATCAATATTTTCACTTACGTTACCATAGAAATATACTGTAGCCTTAAAATTGAATTCTTTAGTTATATTTCCATTTTTATCATATACTTTTTCATAATTATTACTATCGTGTAAAATTATGTTTTTTACTACCTCAGTTAGTGTAGTAACCTCATCCATTTTAATCACTGCTTTGTGATAACTACCTTCAACATCAAAACTAGTTGAATATAATGCATTATCAACGTTTACATAAGCAATAAAAGTTCCATCTGCTTTTGTTTTATAACTAGTGCCATTTATTAAAATTTGAACATCTTCTATTTCCTCAGGTATACTAAAGTTAACACTTGCATAGTAGTTACCATCTTTATACTCTAAGAAACGACCAGACAATTTTTGATTAATCTCAACTTTTGCATTTTCAATAAAAGTTGCTGAACTAGTATTACCTTTATAATAAGACATTACGTATTCAGTTTGAACAAACTCAACAAGATTATATACTTTATAAGTTGTTCCAGTTTTTAGTTCTTCTCTGCCATACAAACCATAGATTTCTGCTTTTAAAGTAAATATTGTTCTATTATCAGTATATGATCCAGCTGAGCCATCAACTAATTCAGCAGATTGAACGTTAGCTTTTTCACCAACATTGACAATACCAGTAAGTTCAGTTGCTTGAATTAAACCTAAAAACCTACCATTTATATTTAAGGTACCATTATTTATCAACATACCAACTTGATCAAAACCATATTTCTTTAAGATTGTGGCCGAAGGGTATTCTTTACCACTCTTAGGGGCTTGAATTAAGCCATTATATACAATTAATTCACCAGTTTCACTAATATCAATGGCACCACCATCCATAATAGTTATAATACTACCTGGCATTAATTTGTATTTTCTTTCAATTAAAACAGTTGCACCTGAAGTAATTTCAAAATTGTAAGTATATGGAATTGATAGTAACATTTTATTAGAACCATATGATTGTAAATAAAATTCACCAGCTGTAATAGTTCCATAAACTGTAATAATATTAAGGCCGCTTTCAGTTAGATTCATATTGCCTACTTGTTCTTTAATTGCCTTGTCACTATAATTAATTTCAAGACTACTTCCTAGATGTAACCATATTAACGCACCTTCACTAGCACTTGTTCTATTCTCAATCTTATCAATTAAAACAACATCTTGAGTCGTAACACTACCCCAAAAATATAGGGAAGTAGAACCGATTACCTTGGCACCGTAGTTAATTACTTTGGCACATTGAATATTAGCAGTTGCAAACTGAACAAATGGGAATTGATTAGCACTATATAAATCTGAAGTATTAGAACCACCAGAATAGTTGTTTACCATAAATGGTTCTTTTAATTCCGCTCCATCATTAACTGTTAGCATACCACTACCAGTAATTAATCCTCTAACATCCATTTTTCCATTAACTTCTATTATACCATCATTTATAATTTGAGAATATGCACCACTTGTCATACCTTGTGAAGCTTGGTTAGGACTGTGTTGAACAGCGCCAATAATTAACTTACCATCTACCACAAGTTTACCATTACCATTAATAGTAAGTGTTAAGTTAGGCTTCACACCGCGACCCCAAGAAGGTCTAGAAACATTAGCATTGCCAATACTAGTGCCTGTTTTGTCATCTATATCATATGGAATAAGCAAAGTAACATTAGTAGGTATTGTTAAATTGCTATCTAAAGTAACATCATCAACTAAAATAATCATATCACCACTTATGGCAGCATTAACTGCGTCTACAAGTGTTTGATAATATGTATCACCAATTCGAGCTTTATATGTTTCTTCTTTTTCAATGCATGGAATATATTTCAATTTTCCATCAATAGTAGTTTCAACTTGTTGATGTCTACTTATTACTCTAGAACTTACAACATTGCCACTATCATCTAATTCTTGACATAACCAGTAATAGAATGCATATCCAGTATTTGGTGTTGCATTTAAGGAGATTGTTTGGCCAGTTAAACATGTGGCACTATCTGTAAAGCTAACACCATCAATACTTGCTGTTACACTACCATTTGTAACTTCGTAAGAAACTGTCGTTTGTGAAGATTTCAAAAATCTAACATTTCTAATTGCCAATTTATCAGGTGTTCCCGCTGCTGAGTAATCTGAACCAGCATTATATGCTAGATAAATTATTTCATCTTTTTTAAGGAAAACTTTAAAGGTAAACCATTCTTCTGAACAGCATGATTTAGCTAAAGTGCCAGCAATAAAGCCTTTATCATTCTTATTAATTGATTCTGGGTCTTCTTCACTAAAAGTTGTAGGTGAAGCATATCCAGTATAAGCAAATGTGTTTTTACAATAATATCCAAAATAACCAGTACCATATGAAGAGGTATAAGGAGCACCATCAGTTAGGACATCAATTGATAACATACCATCTTCTAGTGCTTGAATTCCTATAATTGCAGCTGTATAATCAGCTGATTTATTACTTGCGAAAGCAGCATTATCACCATCAATATAGTTAGCATTGAAAACAAAGTTATCAGCTACTGTATTGGTTCCATATTTTTTATAAGAAACATTTGTTAAAAATGACACAAGATCTGCACCTTTAGTTGCCAAGTATTTTCTTAAAAATTGGTTTGTTGCATCTTCACCTTCAAAATCATTAATCGGTGCTGAAATAATAGTATAAATTATGCTATTATAGCGATAACCATCTTTATAATATCTAAATTCTATTTTAAAATCTTTTTTTACATTTTCAAGAGTTAAATAATAATTACCATTTTCTTCTTGTAGTGCAATTTCTTGTAACACATCGTTAAGGTAAAGTTCGCAATTTGCATTTTTAATTATTCTTGTGAATAGTGTTATAGTTATATCTGAATAGTAATCAACATTAATTGTATCACCATTAACGTGTGTTTCATTGCTTGTTACATTATCATCAATTATTGTTACTTCTTGTTCTTCAGTTGGAACAACCACAATTTCTTGAAAATTAACTTTATATTTTTTTTCAACATCCTTCTTATAAACATTTGAAATCGAAAAGCCTATTTCATTCCATGTTTTCGTTGAAGAACCACTCGTTGCGTAACAATCACCCCATTGTTCAACTCCATTTGACCAAGAGTTTGAAAGAGATGATTCAATATAAGCATCTGTAGTTTGAGAAGAATCAATTGTTGATGCCACATTCGTTTTAGGTCTTACTTCATAAGTGTAATCAACATATTTAGCTAATTTGATAGTTTCACCATTCTTAGGGTGATAACCATTTTCATATAAACTATTACCACTTTGTTTAATAGTAATTTCACCAAGTCTTTCATCATAACTGAAAGTTGCATCAAATGTAGGTCTTTCAGTTAAAATATCATACACGTAACATTTGTAAGTATAATTATTGTTATTATCAGCCCATGTATATCCATACTTATTACCTGTATAAGTAATCGCTACTGAATGAACCCCATTATTTTCAAAGAAATACTCATTATATCCACCATCATGATTAGCAATTGCTTTATCTAGTGCTTTAAAAGATGAAACACCATAATTAGTACCATCATTAAAAATAGCATTTTCAACTTCAACTACGCCGTATCCATAATCACCAGTACCAGTACCAGCAGATTTTAAAGTAGTAAATCCTAAATATTTATTGGTAGTTAAAATAATAGTTTTACTAACAACTCCATCATTAGAAAAATCCGTAGCGTTTTCTCGCATTTTAAATGATTCATAAACGCCAGTAACATCAGTAGTTGGATTCCAACCTTTCTCAATTGATGTAACCATATATACGTTTGGTGTGGTCGTAGAAATTAGTGCGATACTACCATTAAAGCCTGTTTCTCCCACTAATTCTTCTACTTTTTCTACGTAAACGACATCATTGATTTTTAAAGCACCTGTTGAAGCTGCATCAATTAAATACGTTCCATTATCTTCTTGCGATAGTACATTACCGTCAAGAGTAATTACATCACTTTCTGCCTTAACTTGAGTTGTTTTTTGAAAACTAAACAACGTTACAAATGTCAAGACAAAGAATAAACCTATTAGAAATTTTATTTTACCTTTCATTTTGTCACCTACTCTTCTATTTTCTTAAAATATCATATGCAGAGTTATCACTTAAATCATTATATTGTCTATCGACTGATAGATTGCTTGTTGCATCATATAGTAAGAATCTAAAATCTTCACGACCTGCAGTATAATAAATAAAACGCGGGTTAGCAGGTGAGAAGAAATCTACACTTACATTATATGGTACTAATTTAGCAAAATCAGCTGATACATTTTCCATCGCAACACAACTGTAATTTTTACCGCCGCCGAAATAAGCAATGGCACCATTAACGTATGTTTCACCTTCATAAGATGCTAGAATAGACTCATGGCCTTTGTAATATTCAGATAATAGTTTACTAAAGTCAAGATTAAACCCTATTTTAGAAGCAATAGTAGATAAGTTACCATTACTATCCTTTAAGCCTTCAATTAAAGTATCGCTATTAACTGCTGATACCTTTTTCCAATCATAAAAACGAACATCGCCTTTTAGTCTTAGTAAAGCAGGATAACTTGTGCCAGCAATTCCACTCCAACCAAGTTCACTACCAAATTTAAAATTATCACTAAAATCCCATCCATGAAGTACAAGACCACTAAACATAGTATCTAAACCAATACTGAATAGTCCTGCATTCATAAATACTGAATTCTCAATTGAAATATCATTTAAAATATAATTGTCATAGAAATATTTATCTTGATAGTTTTTGTTATTAACTTCATATTTCTTAGTTCCATTTGTTAAATATGGAGATGCATGCAAATAATCTTCATCCGTAGGATTAGAAATCTTCTTATTAACAATACTTTCATTTTTAACTATTTGGTTAGTACCAATTTTCAACAAGAATTCACGAGCATTTGTAAATAATGTATTAGAAACACTAGTAGTGATTCGGTAATCTGCTGAATTAAAGCCTCTATCAGTGTGTGATTTACCGAATACTCTCATACCTGTACGTCCATTATTAATTCTTGAATATGAGATATTACAATTGTTACCTATTATTTCTAAAACTGTGCCACAGTAATCTAAATTTGTTAAGTCATAATTTCCGTTTGCATCAATGACACTTTCATCATTACAACCTTTTAATTCAACGTTTGTAATATTAATATTATCGCGTAAAACAACGAATATGATATCATCTTGGGACTTAACGGCTAAATTATTTTCACCACCATTATAATCTTTGTTATATCTAACTAGATCTAATGGTCCACGATATATTCTATAACCATACTTTTTATATAATTTTTGTGTTAAATTATCAGCTGAAATTGCATAACCGTTTCCATAAATATCAGTTGAAATTTCCATTGCATATTTAATTTTTGCACTATCAAGTTTATTTGTATTTTTATAATATGAAATATCAGTAGTTGGATTCATGTATGTAACACAACTTTTTGCATATGCTTCATAATTAAAGTCATTATTTGCTGTCTCAATTCTTGGAGCAAGCATTATATTATCTTTCAAAACAATAACATATTCTTTATTAACTACATTCTTTGTGATTTCCATAAGTTCATCATATTTTGAAATATTAATACCATTATCTACGACATTTATTATAAGTGTATCATTCACTGATGAATTAACTTTATCAGTAACTGTAATTCTAACTTCACCGCTTTTACCTGCTAAATAAAAGTTTCCCTTTTCATCAATCTTTATAATATCTTCATCACTAGAACTGAATATTACTTTATTAGTATCAATAGTATCAATACCATTTGACAATTGTGCAATTAGTGGTAAATTAATTTTATTATTTTGATCAAATGCAACTAATTTATTAAGGGAAATACTATTATCAAATGAATAATATCCCAAAGTTACCATGTTATCAAAAGCACTACCTATTACTTTTATGGGCATACTAGCTACATCAATTGCAAGTGATAAATAGCTTGTAAAAATATCTACTTCTAATTCCTCTACTTCAATTAAACTAACACCGGTTTTCTTATCAGTTATACGACAATTAAGTTTAAACTTGCCTTCTACACTTGATGTAGGAGTGACAAAACATCCAAAATAATAGTGATTTGATGAATCAATTTTAGAAACAACAGTTACTTCACCAGCATTGCTATTATTTAAGAAAAATTCAACATTAACTTTAGATAAGTCAGTAAGATCTGTTCGCAATGTCGCAACTCTAGTTCTTGTATTATTTTTCCTAATCATTAAGCTTAAACTTTTATCAACGTAATTAGCATAAGTCAACATTTTTTCGTCTTCGTGATTAACACCAATTATTATAGCGTAATATTCATTTTTTGAATTTTTTAAATTTCTTACAATAATTATTTCTAACTTATCACCTATTGTAATATTTTTAGTTACTTCATTTTTCAAAAAATCATTAGGCAAATTAAATTCGTAAACTCCTGTTAATTCATTCCATTTCAAGCTATCTCTTTCAGCAGTTGAACCAGCAATAAATATTGAATTATTACCATCCAAATCGGTAACTTTTAATGCACCTGCATTTTTAGGAGCGATATCACTAACTTCACTATCCCCATAACCCGCAACTTTGACAGTAGTTTTATAAGCAAACCTCATATTCAAATCATCTGCTTTTTCCATAATACTCTTTAAGCTTATTGCATCAATTCTTGGTTCTTTATATATTTGTTGCTCTTCATGTGGAATCACTGCTTCAATGATACCTCTAACACAAACACCATCTACGTTATCGCGTACTACAAGTACTTTAAGTTCATAGCCTTTCTTAATTGTCTTAGTTTTATCATTTTTCAAAAAATCTAAAGGATTATCAAATTCATATTCTCCAGTTTTCTTATTCCACTTAAGTGCTGAAGTAGATGCTGTTGATCCCAATAAAATAGTTTCATTATGTCCTTCTAAATCAGTAATTTTTAAATTGCCTCTTTCATTTACTCCTTCGTCAGCACTTAATGTATTGCCAAAGCCACTAACTAGCACATTAATGCGGTAAGCAGCCTTAAAGTTTACACCATCTTCCATTTTTCGAACTTCCCCAAGTGTTTTAGTAACTACTTGAGGTTCTTTGTACTCTTTTTGTTCATTGTTTTTGTTGCCACAACCAATAACAGTTAGAGTGATTAAAAATAATGTTAAAATGCTAATAAAATATTTTACTTGTTTCATGTGAATTCCCCTTTCTCTTTAATCATTATTTTTCAAATATTTCAATAAATGCATCTTCTAAAGATTTATTTGGATTATTTTTCTTAAATTCATGGATATCAATGCTTTCAACGATTGTACCATGATTTATTATATAAGCTCTATCACAAGTTTTTTCTACTGCATCAAGATTATGAGATGAATACAAAACTGTATTGTTTTTATTCTTATAAACTTCCATATAATCTCGTAATGCTTTTCCAGTTTGTGGATCTAGTCCAGTTAACGGCTCATCAAGAAGCCAAAGTTTTGGTTCATGAATTAAACTTGCCATGATACATACTTTTTGACGCATTCCATGCGAATACGATGATATTAGATTGTATAAAGCACTGCCTAAATTAAATATCTTGTCCATTTCATCAACTCTAGTTTGACGTAAGCTACTATCAACTTTATGAATATCTGCTATAAAGTTTATATATTCTAATCCTGTCATCTTATCAAACATGGCATGATTATCAGGAACATAACCTATTTCATTTTTTGCTTTTAAGTCATCTTTTACAATATCATGACCACAAATTTTAATAGAACCTTTATCAAATGCAAAAAATCCTGTTAAGCATTTAATCGTTGTCGATTTACCAGCACCATTTTTACCTAATAAACCTACTATTTCTCCTGCATAGCAATCTATATTGATATCTTCAATTGCATATTTTTTTGCACGATTATATTTTTTATATAATCCTTTTATTTCTACTATTTTTTCTTGCATATTTTGACTCCTATGATTCTACTTTGACTAAGATTTCAATTCTTTTATTCGCAATTGAAATCTTATTAAATTCATCTATCAATAAATATTTATATGTCATACCAACCTTAGTTAGTCCAACTTTCTTAGTCATCAGTTTTAAACTAAACTCATCATCTATAGCAACCACCTCACCATCAACAACATCAAGTGATGAAGTTGATAACAATTCATTTTTATATCCCTTAAACATGCCCAATTCGTTAATTAAATCATCTTCAGATGGTAAATACTCAGCAAGATTAATTACTGAATTAACGTTTGTTGTAATTTCACTTTGAGAAAAGTTTATTAATCTTACATCATCTTCTGTCATTCCAGGTTGAAGTTTAAATACTGGTAATGATGAAGTAAAATGGTAACTAATAGTAGTAGATTTATCTCCTGCACTAACTAATATAGTAACATCACCTGTTGAATGGGGCATTACCTTACCATTATTAACCTCGACATTAGCACTCTTTCGTTCAGAATTTTCAAGTATTTTGTACGTTATATTTGCTTTAGCACTTTTAGGCATAACATCAACCTTTATCCATAGATCTTTATTATCATGAAGGTTATCACCTAAATCAATGACTCGATGTTTTTTACCCACTACTTCAATTGATTTTACAGGAGGATTAACAATAATAGGTGTGGTGTTAATAACTAAGTTAGTTGTAAAAATCAAAATTACAGGAATAATTAATATTAAAACAATAATTTTTTTCTTCATACCATTTATCCCTCAAAATTATGAAATTTTTCGTTTATATTTTTCATTAGATACCGCAAGCTAACTAAAAAAACAATACTGACAAGTAAAAATAGACTTGCAGTTGAAATAATATAAGCTAAGATACTTGACTGTAACGTTGCGATAACAACTTTAATAAGAGTTGAAACTACACCTAAAACTAGCGAAATCAATATACCAATAAATATTATCAATGATGTACCAGTATTTTCATCATCCAGTTCAGAATTTTCAGTTTCACTAATCGACAAATTGTTTAAATCCCTGCGAGTAGCTAACATAATTTCCGAAACTGAAACAATACTTGAAATAATAAAAATAATGAGTGCCTGAATAATTGTTAAATATCTTGTTACTAGCAAAACAAAAACACTTAAAACTATTGATATTTCCGCAACTATTATGCAAAATATTATTTTACTAAAAACAATTGTTTTTCCACTTAGTGGTAGAGTTTTCAAAATATACACCATCTTACCATCACGCGACATATTAGTTGTGCAGAATGTGTTTGTAATGACCATAAACATCGAAATGACAAACAAAGCTATTTCATAATCAAGTGATATAAGTGAAAGTAGAGGAATCTTCAAAAACATCTTCTTCATTAAATTTACACAAATGTAAACCATAAAAGGTAAAGTAAACGTAGTCGCAAAATATTGAAATGCATAATTTGGAGTTCTCAAAACTACTTTAAACTCCTTTTCTATTAGCGATGTCATTTGACTATGCTCTTTGTAGGCAGCCTTCAAAGATTTTAAAGATGTGTTCAAACCTTCAAGTTTATTCTGTAATATTTTGTGGTATATGAAACCTACAAAAAATGCCGCAATACATAAGCATACAATTGAACAACCAATGATTATTATTGTATTTAATAAATAATTGTTTTTAATAATCATATTCCCTAACAAATTAGCTGGAAACAAGTTATTTGCCATTTTATTTATAAGCAAAATTCTTCTAAGTTCAAAAAAGTATGCAATGTCACCATTTTGTAAAAGTGTGCTTAGCAAGTTTAAAAAAATGCTATATAAATAAAAACCAATTCCCAAAATTACCACGTAACATATAAGGTGGAGGATAAATTTGTTTTCAATAAAGTCCATAACGTAGTTATAAATAATTGAAAGCATAGAAGCAATACCACATGATATCATAGGAATTAATAATAGTTGAAAAGCAATTGTAAATGCATAACCTATGTCAAAATCTAGATTACTTGTAGTGCTTACAACAATGGCTACTGGAATTAACACAATCATTGTTGAAAAAACTTGATACAAATAGATTTTAACTATTTTATAGATAAAGATCGTTTTTGAACTGATTGGTTGGGCAATTAAAACCTCCATATCTTTTACACTCATCATTGTTTTATATATTTGTCTAATTCCCAAAAGAATATTTAACAAAATGATTCCACTATATGTGAATGTCATAAGTTCAAACAATCTAAGCTCCATATTCATAGGATTATCAAAGATTTGATTCAAATACATTTTACCAAATCTATAATACACATAAATAAAAGTGCCATACAAAACAGTCATCAACAACAAAGTCGTTATATAACTTATAATATCACTTTTGTTTTTTCGAAATAAATTTGAATACTTCTCAGTAAAATCTTTTTTGAATAGTAAAAATACCTGGAACATTAGATTTCTCCTTTTATTTTTCAATTATACACATCGACAAAACACAACAATTATTTCCATTTTATCAGTATTTTTTAATTATTATACTAAATATTTATGTAAATTGCAAGGCTTGCTATAACAAAATTTGCTCCATACTTATGTATTAAAATAATCATTCCACCTACTAACTCTAGTAATCATATTTTAGTCTTCCCGTTGATTTAAAAAATCAAGCAATTACAGTCAAAAGATAGAATTAGCAATGGTAACACACTAATCATATATTTTTTTTAGATTAACGATTTTTTCACACTATAAATAACAAAAAAACCCTTATCTCTAAGGGTTTAGTTAAGTACATCTATAAGCCATATTCTGTAACACTTGCGTGTCGGCAATCATTTATCTCGGTTATACCGCAATATAAGTGAGTTCATTTCCTCCCTACATCATGCCCCTACCAAAATTTGGGTTGCTAGCTTGAGGGGTTTACCCGTTCCACTACTTTGTTTCCAAAGTATCTCGTCTCTGTGGCACCTTAGGAGCTACACCATGAGATTAACTTTTAGGTTTCACTCGCCGTCACCATTACTGGTGCCCTAACTTATTTTTTAGTTAGGCACAATCACTACAAACATCTCAGTTTGTGCTAGTATGGACTTTCCTAACACACTCTAGGTGTGCTCGATTGCCCGATGTACTATTATATTTTTTTATAGTTCTTCTTTAAGTTGATCAGTAATAATATATCCTAAACTTAAAACTCCACTACCAATGTGAGCACCAACAGTAGGTGTTACCGTTGCAATCTCAACGCGTTTCACATTATTAAACATTTCATGAACCTTATCAACTAGTTTTTTAGCATCATCTAAACGATTAGAATGTTGTATTATATAAATAACATTCTTCGCATTAGCGGTTTCTGATTTTACAACTTCAAACATTCTTTCAAGTGCTTTACTGTGAGTTCTTACTTTTTCAAAAATCTCAATTTTGCCATTCACATTTTTTCCTAATTGTAGTATTGGTTTAATTTTCATTAATCCGCCAATAAATCCAGAAACAACATTTAAACGACCATTCTTAACCAAATATTTCAAATCATCTACCAAAAAATAAGTTTTTGAATTATCACTCATTCTATCACATTCAGAGAAAATTTCCTCAACTGAATATCCTTTATTAGCAAGAATTTCAGCATAATGTGCGGTATAGCCTTCCATAATACATGCAGTATTACAATTATATACTTTTAGATTTATTCCTTCTACATAGTCATCACTAACAGCTTGAAGATTTTCTCCATACGCAGAAAGCCCGAATGAAATTGGAAAATGAATAACAGTTGTGTAACCTTCCTTACGGTATTCTTCGACACATCTAATTATTTCTTTGGGCGTCGGTGCACTAGTTGAAGGGACAATGTCACTTGCTTCAAGTTCTTTATAAAACTCATCAGCAGTTATATCAATTCCATCTACTAATTCTTTTTCACCAAAATGGATTGTTGTTCTAGTAATTTTAATATTGTGTTTAAACGGAGCATACTCCAGTCCGGAACTACAATCAGCAGTTATTCCAATTTTCATTTTATTGTTCCTTGTATAATATAAACATATAATATAGTTTATAAGTTTATATTAAATCCTTTCTTTATTTTTTATATAAGCATAATAAATTATGTTATAATTTAACTGTACTGTGGATTTGTTTCTGTTTTTCTACAGCTTAGACTGTTTAAGGAGACTCTCACCACAGTTTTTATTTTATTGTCAATAGTTAGTTAACACTTTGATGTTTTATAGGCAAGGATACATTATAAAAACTGCATGGATCATACAAAGTAACACCAAATTTATTAACATGGAGGTACAATTAATGTACTTAATCGGAATTGACATTTCCAAATTTAAACATGACTGTTTTATCGCTACTGAAACTGGTCAAGTTGTAATATGAATCAATATAATTTCAAAACCGCTACTATTCCTGGCATTGGAATCATTAGTGCTGCTTCTATTGTTTCGGAGTTTAATGGTTTTTCTAATTTCAATAACAGTAATCAATTATTATCTTTTGCTGGATTAGAACCTTCGATTTATGAATCAGGTACTCAAACTACATATGGTCATTTAGTTAAACGTGGTTCTTCTTATTTACGTGAAACATTAATGAATGTGGCACCTTTTGTAATGAACTATAATAACATTTTTTATCAATATTACTTGAAAAAAAGAAATGAAGGCAAACACCATAGAGTGGCTTTAACACATTTGGTTAAAAAACTTCTTAGGATAATTTATTACATAGAAACCAATGAAATTTCTTTTGATTCTTCTAAACTTAAATAATTTATATTGTAGCGAATAATAAATTATTAATATATCAGTTTTTATCGTTTTTTCTATAAAAAGACAGTCATTTAATCGTTTCAAGAGTGACATCCCCTTTTACGCCCTGATCTCGTTTTTTTTATAAAAAAATTATCATTTAACTTGACTATTAATAGTTAGTCTCCTTATTTGCCTTACGCTTATAAACACGTTTAGGTTTGGCAGGAATTTCTTCTTTCTCATTTTCAACTGCAGGCTCAGGCATAGTATCATTTTCCTTAGCAGGACTTTCATCATCGCTCTTAGTAACTTTTTCTTCATCAGGTTTTTGAAGTAGTGCTTTTCGTGATAGAACTAATTTACCTTTTTCGTCAATTTTGAGAAGTTTTACAACAATTTCATCACCTTCATGAACAACGTCTTCTACTTTATTAACACGTTTAGTGTCAAGAGCAGAAATATGACATAAGCCTTCACATCCTGGCCATAATTCACAGAAAGCACCAAAATCCATTATTTTGACAACTTTAACTGGATAAATTTTACCAACTTCAGGTTCACGAGTAATATTCTCAATAGTTTCAATGGCTTTATTAATCCATTCCATATCTGAATGCATAACAAAGACACGACCATCTTGTTCAATATCAATTTTTACATTATTGCATTTTTCAATAATTTCTTGAATTACTTTACCGCCGCTGCCAATTACATCTCTAATACGATCAGGATTAATTCTGATCATCTTAACCTTAGGAGCATATGGACTAAGTTCAGGTCTTACTTCACTAATTGTAGTCATCATATGATCAAGAATTTGTAAACGACCTTTCTTGGCTTGAGCAAGAGCTTCTTTAAATATTTCACGAGTAATACCCTTGCACTTAATATCCATTTGTAAAGCAGTAATACCATTTCTAGTACCTGATACTTTAAAATCCATATCACCGTAGTGATCTTCTAATCCTTGAATATCAGTTAAAATAGTGTATTTAGAACAATCATCATCTTCACTAATTAAACCCATAGCAATACCTGCCACTGGAGCTTTAATAGGAACACCAGCAGCCATTAGGGCAAGTGTACCAGCACAAATTGATGCTTGTGATGATGAACCATTAGATTCAAGAATTTCACTAACTACACGAATTGTATAAGGAAATTCATCTTCAGATGGAATTACTTGAGCAAGAGAACGTTCACCAAGTGCACCATGACCAATTTCACGACGGCCAGGAGAACCATACTTGCCAGTTGATCCAACTGAAAATTGTGGAAAGTTATAGTGTAACATAAAACGTTTACTTTCTTCAACACCTAAGCCATCAATAATTTGATATTCTGTTAATGAACCTAGAGTGACGGTTGATAAACTTTGTGTTTGACCTCTTGTAAATAAAGCAGATCCATGAGTACGTTCAAAAATATCTACACGTGAAGATAAAGGTCTAATTTCATCAATTGCTCTACCATCAGGTCTAATTTTATCATTAGTTATAAGTCTTCTAACTTCTGCTGCTAAAATGTGTTCAAGAATCATATTTACATAAATCATGTTTTTTTCAACATCATCTTTACTAAATCCAGGATTAGCAATGAATTTAGCTTCAAAATTTTCACGAGTTTTTTCATTTACGGCTTCGATCGCAGCCTCACGTGCTTTCTTTTCATGCGTAGAAATCGCAGCTACTAGATCTTTCTCAGCAAATTCTTTTACTTCATTTTCTAAATCTTCAGGAATTTTGAATAAATCAACAACTTTCTTTTCTTTGCCACAAACTTTAATAATTTCTTCTTCAAATGCGCATAGGCGTTTAATCTCTTCATGACCAAACATTAATGCTTCTAACATATCCTCTTCACTAACTTGTTTAGATCCAGCTTCAACCATATTAATTGCTTTTGCAGTTCCTGCAAGTGTTAAGTTAATATCTGATTGTTCAAGTTCTTCAACTGTTGGATTTATAACAAATTCACCATTAACACGGCCAACCACAACACCAGCAATTGGTCCTTCAAATGGAATATTAGAAATACATAAAGCAATACTAGAGCCCAACATTGCGGCCATTGCTGCTGAATAATCAGGATTAGCACACATAACCATGTTAACTACTTGAACTTCATTTCTAAATCCATCAGCAAAAAGTGGTCTAATTGGTCTATCAATTAAACGAGAAACTAAAGTTTCATGTTCTGTAGGTCTACCTTCACGTTTTAAAAAGCCACCTGGAATTTTACCACCAGCATATAGTCTTTCTTGATATAATACTGTAAGTGGAAAAAAATCAGTATCCATTGCTTTATCACTGCCAACAGCTGTACTTAAAACCGCTGTATCATTATATCTAACTAAACATGCTCCATGAGCTTGCTTTGCAAGTTCTCCAATTTCTACGACAAACTTGCGTCCACGATGGGAGTATTCAAATACTTGTTTTTCCATAATATATACCTTTCTATTTTATTTTTTATATTTTAACTACAACAACCAAAAAGTTTATTATAGATTGATTTCTCAATAGTCATAAAGGGCACTACTGTGCCCTTTAGTCCTACTTTCTTAATCCTAATTTGGCAATTAATTCACGGTAACGTTGAATATCACTATTCTTTAAATAGTTTAATAAATTACGACGATGACCGATTTTCTTTAACAAACCACGACGAGAGTGAAAATCATGTGAATGAACTTTTAAATGTTCATTTAACTTGTTGATTTCAGCTGTTAAAATTGCGATTTGTACTTCAGGAGAACCTGTATCTCCTTCAGCTCTTGCAAAATTAGCAATAATTGCGGCTTTTTCTTCTTTGTTTACACAAGCCATACTTTTTTCCTCCTTATAAAAGTTACCTAATTCCATGAATTACGTCGGAAAATTCGTAAATCTTAGCAATAGGCCATATATATTATACTATAATTCTTATTTTTTTGCAAATATTATGAAAACAACTTTTAAGCAAAAAAAGAAAACATTAGAGCATTAAACAAATGGCAATACTCTATTAATAATGTTTTCTTTATCTTTATTTATTTGAATTAAAAAATCTTCTATAGAATCAAACTTTTGTTCATCTCTAATATAGCTAACAAAATAAACATCCACCTGTTCATCATATATTGACTTGTTAAAATTAATAATGTTAACTTCAAAAGTTAAATTATCATTATGGTTGAAACTCGGGTTATGGCCATAATTGGCCAAACCTATGTATTTTCTTCCATCTATTTTTATAATTACACCATATACACCAGGTTTAACATGAGCATAACTATCTAAAATTTTAATGTTGGCAGTAGGCAGATTAATTGACCTACCAATTTTTTTACCTTCTACTACTATTCCTTTAATATGGTAAAACCTACCTAACAATTTACTTGCTACTTCTATTTCACCATTTTCTAATTGTTTCTTTATTAATGTAGTACCTACTTTTGACTTTTGGTATGTCAATTTAGGCATTATAAAGGTCGTAATGCGACCTCCACTAAGTGGTTGAATATCACAAGCTTTACCATTCCCATCTACTCCAAAAGTGAAATCAAAACCAATAACTACATTTTTTACGTTAATTTTTTCAAGATAATCTCTTAAAAAATCTATTGGTTTAATCTGGGATAATTGTTTATCAAATTCAACTATTATTAAATAATCAACATCACATTTTGATAAAATTTCAATTTTTTCACTTAATGGAGTGAGATATGTATAATTATAACTATTCTTTATTATAACTGAAGGATGAGGATCAAAAGTTATTATAGCCGTTTTAGTGTTATAAGTTTTTGCCACTTCTTTCATTTTGTCAATTAATGCTAAATGAGCAATATGAATACCATCAAAATCACCAATACTAACTGATAAAGGAAAAAATTTTTTACACCTTAAATACTCAGAAAAAGTTTTTACTTCCATACTCTCGCCGCCTTATAGCAATGAATTTCATCATCTCTAACATATATTGCAATCAATGAATTATTTTGACATATAACAATTTTTTCTGGGAGTAAGCCTATTAAATTTTTTATCATTAAAAGTGATATTTTCATACCATTTACTGCTTTTTTAATAACCTCATCATTGTCTATAAAATAATTTCCCTTCAAAGCTTCTAAATTTGATATTAAAGAAAAATTACCATTTTTAATATCATCAACTGTATAACTATTGTCTATTTCAAAACTGCCATTGCGAGTTCTTTTTAGATTACTCATAGTTGCAGGAACTCCAAGTTTAACCCCCAAATCATGACAAATACTCCTTATATAAGTTCCTTTTGATACTATTGTCTTAAATGAGAGTTTTGCAGTACCATTTTCACAGTCATATACAATTGGTGAAATTCTTTCAATCTTAGAAATTTCTATCTCTCTTGGTTCAATTTCAACTTCAATTTTTTTTCTAGCATACTCATATAATTTTTTACCATTTTTCTTAATTGCTGAAAACATAGGAGGCGTTTGAAGACTTTTGCCTTCAAAACTACGCAATGCAGCATCAACCATATTTAAATCTAATTCACTTATATTCTCACGCAAAATGGTTTTACCTGTTATATCGAACGTGTCAGTTTCAATACCAAACGTAATTTCACAAACGTATTCTTTTGTAACATTCTCCAAAAATTGAACAAGTTTAGTTGAATCACCTATGCAAATAACTAATACCCCTTCAGCAAGTGGATCTAGTGTGCCTAAATGGCCTATTTGCTTAGTTTTGAATATTCTTCTCATTTCATTAACGATGTCATGGCTAGTAATGCCTTGTTGTTTATTCACTATAAGTAATCCATTCATATTATCACCTAATAAAGTTTACCATATTTTTCAAAAAAATGCAAGAAACCAACCAATTAATTGTCATTTTCCTTCTTTTATTAATGTTTTAGTCCCATAGGGAAAACGAAATATTAAAATTATACTAAAAATTATTACACCAATGATTCTTTCTATAAGCGAATAATCTGTTTGTATTAATAAAAGAAATAGATTAATAATAGTAGCAATAACCATTCCATTTATTAAACATAAAAATTCTAGGTTTTTTTTATTCATTATCGTTTTAACCACTTTAGAAGCGAAAATCAACCCCATAATAAAGCTTAACATAAAGATTAATATCAAACAGCAGTCACAATAATTTGGTAGAGTAAACTTAATTAGCTTAGTTATTGACCGAGCTAATGCGTCCAACAAAGGAAAGTACAAACCAAATATTACCAACATCAAGGCTCCACTAATCCCTGGCAAAATCATACCAATTGAAGCCAATACGCCATTAAGTATGACTACAATAAAGAAACTTAAATTTATTTTTTTATAATCAATTATAAAGATTTGCCGATTAAGCAATGATAAAGCCATAACAATTACCAAGCCAATTATGAAACATATAATTTGTTTAATTTTTGAAATTGAATAATTAATTTCTTTATCTTTTTTTATTGGAAATGATCTAATTACAATTCCTAAAAAAATGATATTTAATATAAAAGGGATAAATGAATATAATTTTAAAATCAAAAATATGCCAATTAATATTCCAAATACTATAGCAATATAAACCTTATAATATTCACTCCATTTTTTAATATTACCAAGTCCTATAATAGCATTTAATAAATCATCATATATTTTCATAATCATTGCCATAGTAGCACTACAAACGCCAGGAATTACATTTGAAATACCAAATAATACAAACTTGAACAACTTTTTCATTTTTTCACTTCCTTTTTTTAACACTTTGTAGTATAATATAAAATGATTATAATAAAATTATGACAATTTTTTTTATTTTTTAGGTGATTTATGAAAGTATTAATTAAACCAACAAGTATAATAGGATCTACAATAATTCCTGGTTCCAAAAGCATAACCCATCGCGCTATTATTTGTGCGGCCTTTTCTAAAGATGTAGTAACTATTGAAAATGCCAACATATGCGATGATACAAAAATTACTATGGAACTATTGAAAAACATTGGGGTAAACTTTGAAATATTTGAAAATACCATTAAAGTTATACCACCAAAAAGTTTTACTGCACCTAAAAAAGTTGTTAATGCTCATAATAGCGGAACCTCAATTCGTTTTATGGGTCCTATATATTGGCAATTATTTCATAAATTTGAGGTAATGGTCGACAACCGTATGTATGAAAGACTTATAGAAACTCAAGATGGAACAAATACATCAATTAAAATAATCACCAAATCAACTGAACATGTTCATATAAGTATTGAGTTTTTAAGTTTTCAATCTATTATTAATACTTCAAAAACATCACAATATACTTCAGGAACAATACTTTCAACCATTATTGATCAAGGTGCTTCCCTTTGTTTTAATGAAACAGTTTTAAAGAATCCTTATGTAAAAATGACAATTCAAGTAATGAAAGATTTTGCTTTTTCCGTTGAAATTACAACCAACTTCATGATTAATGTACATCAAAATAAGAGTATAAAAACATATTGTGTCGAAAGTGACTATTCTTTGGCTGCAAATTTCTTAGTTATGGGGATGCTAAATGGTGATGTTAGTTGTGCTAGTTTTCACAAAAATTCATGTCAAGGTGATTCAAAAATTGTTGAATATTTAAAAAAACTAAATGGTGACATCAAGTATGATAACGGAATAATAACTTCAAAATCATCAACCCCTATTCCCGGTAATTTTAAACTTGGTGATACTCCTGATTTAGTTCCCCTAATATCTGCACTACTAGCAATTACGCCTGGAAAAAGTAAGATCGAAAATATTCAAAGACTAAAATATAAAGAAACAAATCGCATTAATGAAACAATTAAAATTTTGACCACATTAGGTGGAAATATTTCTTTAAATGGCGATTCCTTGTTGATAAGTGGGCAAGAAATGCTTGATAATCCAAACTATTTATTACTACCTAATGATCATAGATTAGTCATGATGGTTATTGCCATTTCATCACATTTTAAAAATCCAATAATTTTGGATAATGTTGAAGCCATAAACAAGTCATACCCAAATTTTATAAATACTTATCTTGAATTAGGAGGAAATTGTGAAAACATTGACAGCTAACTATCAAAACAAAAACGTAAAAATACATTTTGATGATAATCTCGTAAATAAAAATTGGAATTTTCTTGATGATACTTGTAGATACCTAGTAATCACTGACCAAAATCTCAATAAACTATATCATCAACAACTTAATACTATTCCAAATCTTCTTGGAATAGTGCCTCTTCTTCCTGGCGAAAGTTCAAAATCCCTTGACACATATCGAATTATTGTAACTATTCTCCAAGAATATCAATTAACTAAAGATGATGTACTCATAGCCTTTGGTGGTGGCGTAATAACCGATATATGTGGTTTTGTAGCTGGAACATTTAAACGTGGAATACGTTTTATTAGTGTGCCAACTTCCCTAATTGGTATGGTCGATGCTAGTATTGGGGGAAAATGTGCATTGAATCTTAATAGTGTAAAAAATCAAATAGGCCTAATCTATCATCCTGTTGAAATTATAATTAGCACATCATTTTTAAAAACTCTAGACAAACGACAAATTATTAGTGGAATGGCAGAAATCGCAAAAATAGCCATAATTAAAGATGCTAAAATGTTTGATGAACTATGCAAATTACCAGTAGACTACTGCACAGACCTTTCATTAATTAGTAATTTAATCTATAAAGCCATTTGTCTTAAGATTAAAATAACTGAAAAAGACGAATTTGATGAACATAAACGGCATATTTTGAATTTTGGCCATACAATTGGTCACATTATTGAATCAAAGTCTGAATTTGAATTAACCCATGGAGAGGCAATCGCAATGGGCATGATTGCAGAAATATCAAACCAAAGCATTGAACACATTCTCACTTCATTACTCAAAAAACTAGGGCTATTGACAAAACCAATTGATAGAATTGATTACTTAGTCCAAATTAATAATGACAAAAAAATTAAAAATAAAAGTATTGATTTGGTATATTTAGATTCAATAGGACATGGTAAACTAAAAAAATACAAATTGGAGAATTTAAATAATGAACAATTTTGGAAAGAATATTAGAATAAGCATTTTTGGAGAATCGCATGGACCAGTTATAGGTTTAACTATAGATGGCCTACCAGCAAATTTTTCCTTTAGTATTGAAAGCATAAAAAAAGCACTAAACCTTAGGCGTGGTCCTGAATCTATTTCAACACCAAGAAGAGAAATAGATGAAATAATTTTCCTAAGTGGCTACTTTAACAACCACACTACAGGCGAACCTCTCACTTTCATAATTAAGAATCAAGATATTAATGACAGCTATTATCAAGAAGGAATCGTTAGACCTGGCCATGCTGATCTCACAAAATATCTTAAGCATCAAGGTGCCAATGACTATCGTGGTGGTGGCGCCGCAAGTGGAAGAATGACAGTTGTCCTAACTGTATTAGGGGAATTATGTCACCAAATTCTAGCAACTAAACAAATTGAAGTAATATCCCACATTTATAGCGTAAAAAATGTTCAAGACATAAAATTTGACCCACTTAATGACAATATTTCTAAATTATACAAAATTAAAGATGATTTCTTTCCTGTAATAGACGAAAGAGCTAAAAAAACTATGTTTGAAAGCATTAAAAAAGCTAAAACAAAAAATGATTCTCTCGGAGGAATTGTCGAGACATTTATTTTCAACCTCCCTGCTGGTATTGGCGAACCATACTTTGATAGCTTTGAAAGTATATTATCACATCTTATTTTTTCAATTCCTGGTGTCAAGGGCATAGAATTTGGTGATGGTTTTGACATTGCAAATAATTATGGCTCAACAACTATTGATGAACTACAATTTAAAAACAATAATATTGAGTTTTCTTCAAATCACCAAGGTGGTATTAATGGTGGAATTACAAATGGTAACTTTATTAAATTTAAAACCGCAATTAAAGCTCCTGTTAGCATTAAACAAGAAATAAAATCTATTGATTTACTACATCATAATAACATAACATTAACTATTGAAGGCCGCCACGACCCGATATTTGTCCATCGAGCATTACAAGTAATTAACGCGTTGAGTTATTATGCAATTCTAGATATGGTGATTGAAAATGAAAAATAAGAAAGAAATCCGCAAAGAATTTAACGAAATTGATGATAAAATAATAGAATTATTAAATGAGCGATATAACTTATCTAAAGAAATTGGTTTTATTAAAAAGAATAATGATCTACCAATTCGTGATATCAATAGAGAACTACAAATTATATCCAAAATTAGTAATTATGAAAATAGTGATTATATTACCACCATCTATAGAGATTTATTTTCACAATCCCGTGACATACAAAATTCAGATTTTTTATTAATAGGTAAAAAATTAAATTACAGTCATTCTAAGTTAATTCATAATATGCTAGGCAATGATAAGTACACCTACTATGAAACTGATGATTTTGATAAAATTAGTAAAATACCATTTAAAGCTATTAACATTACAAACCCATACAAGTTTGAAGCTTACAAAATATGTGATAAATTGTCAGAAATAGCTAGTTTAACAGAAACTGTAAATACAATTATTAAATATAATGGATCTAATTTTGGTTTTAACACTGATTATAGTGGTTTTATCTCTATGGTTAAACATTTTTCCATTAATTTTCATAATAAAAGAGTGGCAATACTAGGAAATGGACGAACAAAATCAACCATTGCCCTCGCCTTAGAAAGCTTTGATATTGCTGAATATAAAGTATTTGCAAGAAATCCAAAAGAAAATGAAAAACTAATAGACAAAATTTATGACTACAATCCTGATATAATCATAAATACAACAAGTTATAACGTTTATCCCAACCTTGAACTTACGCCACTTATTGATATGTCTGAACTTACTCATGTTAGAATTGTGATTGACGTGAATTATAATCCATACCGTTCTATTCTGGGATTAACCCCAAACATTCAGTACTATAATGGATTATATATGCTAATTGCACAAGCTGAAGAAACCGAAAATATCATTGACTTCTTCTACAAGCGAATTAGGTACGCACAGTCATATCAAAAAATTGTCGATTCAATATTAATGAAGCAACGTAACATAGTACTAATAGGAATGCCCTATGCAGGAAAAACAACATTAGCTAGAATTTTAGGTCAAACACTTAATATGCCGTACTATGACTCTGATGAAATCCTATTGACCGAGAATAATTCATTAAATGATGTACTCGCTAGAAATGAAACCGAAGAAAAATATAGATTATACGAAAATGAAGTAATAAAAAAGCTATCAACTTTAACTGGTTCCATCATTTCTATTGGTGGTGGAGCAATTAATTATTCTAATAATATGACATTTTTGTCACAAAATGGTATAATAATATATCTAGATGTGCCTTTAAATATCTTAAAATCGCGAATTGATGGAACTAGACCTCTTATCAAAACGCCACAAGATATTGAAAATATTTATGATAATCGTTCTAGTAAATATCAAGAGTATGCTGATTTAGTCATTAAACACACAAATTTAGATGAAACTATCAAAACAATAAAGGAATACTTAAAACATGAAACTTCTAATTATTAATGGGCCTAATTTAAATATGTTGGGAATACGTGAACCAGAAATTTATGGGTCGAAAACTTATTATGACTTAGTTCAAGAACTCAAACTATATGCTAATGAATTTGATATAAAACTTAAAATTGTGCAATCAAATTATGAAGGAAAAATTATTGATTTTATGCATAAAGCATATTTTAAACATTATGATGGAATAATTATCAATCCAGGTGCCTTTACTCATTATTCATATGCAATTAGAGATGCCATCACAAGTATTACAGTTCCAGTGATTGAAGTTCATTTGTCCAACATAAAAAATCGCGAAGACTTTCGACAACATTCAGTAATTAGTGATGTTTGCATAAAAACAATAATGGGAAAATCATATGACGGATATTTTGAAGCCATAAACTACTTTTTAAAAGGAGATGACATAAATGTCTAATCACCCTCTAATTGACAATCTTAAAAGCAATTTACTTAATGAATTAGGCCTTAAAAATGGTAAAAAACTAATAATTGCAGGTCCTTGCGCAATTGAATCATATGATCAAATTAAATGTATCGCTGAAGAACTTGTAAAAAATAACGTACATTTCATGCGAGCAGGAGCCTTCAAGCCCCGCACTTCTGCCTATGATTTCCAAGGAATGGGAGTTGAAGGCCTAGAAATTTTGAAGCGCATTAAATCCGAATATAATTTAAAAGTTGTCAGTGAAATTCCTGCTATTGAATATATTCCACAATTTGAAGAAATTGTCGATATTATTCAAGTAGGTGCAAGAAACATGCAAAACTTTGCATTATTAAAGGCTTTAAGCAAAACAAATAAACCAATTCTTTTAAAAAGAGGATTTGCGAATACTCTTGAAGAATGGTTGTGTGCTGCTGAATACCTACTATTAGGTGGAAATAATAATGTGATACTATGCGAACGAGGCATTAGAACTTTCGAATCTAACACTAGAAATACTTTAGACTTAGGTGCCGTCGCAACAATAAAACAAAAATACGATGTTCCAATCATTGTAGATCCATCACATGCTTGTGGAAATAGTAACCTAGTACTTCCTCTATCATTAGCTAGTATAGCAGCTGGTGCCGATGGATTAATAATAGAGATTCACCCTAACCCTAGTTCCGCACTAAGCGATAGTTTGCAGGCACTAAATTTTATAGAATTTGATAACTTAATATCCAAAATAAGTTCATAGAAAGAATCTATGAACTTTTTCATTTATTGTAGTCATACTTTTAAACCTTTACAGTTGTTGATTTGCCATTATTGTCAGTATACACAAACTCGTAAAATGTTAACTCATCACGTGATAATGTATTTCCGTTATATACAATAGCCTTAAATTCAATAACTCCCTTTTTACAACGATAGGTTATAACATTTTTCATTTTTTCACCCCCCATTGTAAAAGTCACTGGTTCATATTCATATGTTCCACCATCAAAACCTTCGACCTTATTAAAAATGTTATCTAAAAAATACTTACATATAATCTCATAGTCTGTATCATCTTTTTGCATTTCATTAGATTTGCTAGGATTCATAGCAATAAAAGGATATACTAAAATATAAAAGTTCGTATCTGTCCATACATACACCGCTTTGGTTATTCTACTAATTTCATAATTGTAATAATAAGTTATTTTAGTTATATCATCTAATTGCGTTGCTTTATTCGCCTTTTCACAAACTTTCTTAAAGCTGGTAAAACTTATAATAGAAACTGATGATATTACTATAATGACAATTAAGCATTCAATTATGCTGAAACCAAACTCATTTTTTTGTTTTATTGTCATTTAGCATAAGTATATGTAGCAGTTTTTCCATTATTTTCATATGTAATTTTTGTATCATCCATTGTTAGTTTTGATGAAGATGGAAGATCACTACCTGTTAAGCTCTTATAAAAAGCCTTTAAATCTGTAAATTGTTTAATATCATTATAACCGCTAATTACCTTATCATCTACTTGTTCATTGTCAATAATAGATAATTCAAAAGCTTTTACAACTTCTGATAATTGTTCATCAACTACAGTCTGTTTAGTCTTATCCACATATTTTGTATAATTGGTAACGAGCAACGTTCCCATTATCCCCATAATTGTAATAACTACCAATAACTCCACTAATGTAAATCCTTTTTCTCTTTTCTTCATTTCCCCTCCTAAATTTTTACGATATCTGTAATTCCATCAACTACAGCGTTTCGATATTTT
>SAMEA104315439__coassemble_134_pt1 | contig 41833 bp, 34 predicted proteins | sample SAMEA104315439__metabat2_low_PE_048 | metagenome-assembled genome bin SAMEA104315439 (sample SAMEA104315439) | gut metagenome | biome: Monkey gut; feature: monkey-associated habitat; material: faeces | place: China | collected 2013 | reverse complement strand
CACCCCAATAAATTCTATAGGATTTTTAAAAACCCCAACGAATTATATAGAACCAAAAAATAAAATCACTTCATACTGAGTATGAAGTGATATTTTTTTTATTTTTTAATTAACTTTCCTACTTCGCTAAATATAATTGTTGTGGCTCCAAGACCTATAGCAATTAATAAATGAAGTGGATCTAAAGCAACAAGATTAAAAGCGGAATTCAATCCTGGAGTATAACAAATTAGAATTTGAAGAATCATGCCAAGTAGGAATGATATAATCAAAAACTTGTTATTAAATGTTGACTTACTAAAGATTGTTTTGTGTGATTTAATATTAAAGGAGTGGAACAATTGTGAACTTGATAAGGTTAAAAACGCCATTGTTTGTCCTATTGCATGTTTTGCTGCATCAGTACCAATACCAATAAAGTTACCAATTGCATATGAACCTAAAGCTAGTGCACCTACCATAATACCTTGTAAAATTATTCTTAATCCAAGTCCATTTGAGAAGAAACTTTCATCTTTTTTTCTTGGAGGTTCATTCATAATTTCTGATTCAGGAAGCTCAGTGCCGAGAGCAAAGGCAGGTAAACTGTCAGTGATTAAGTTAATCCACAATAGGTGAGTCGCAACTAGAGGAATTCCAAAATTAATAGATGGAACAATCAGCGAAATTAAAGAAGCAAGGAAAATTGTAAGAACTTCACCAATATTACTAGACAATAAGTAATGTACAACTTTTCTAATATTATCATAAATTCCTCGACCTTCTTTAACGGCAGTTACAATAGTACTAAAATTATCATCGACAAGGACAATATCAGCAGCTTCTTTAGCAACATCAGTACCTGTAATACCCATTGCACAACCTATATCAGCTTTTTTAAGTGCTGGTGAATCATTTACTCCATCACCGGTCATTGCTACTATTTTACCTTTCTTTTGCCATGTTTCAACAATTCTAACCTTATCTTCAGGGGCTACACGGGCATAAACAGTGTATTTTTCAATATTATTGTAAAGTTCTTCATCACTTAAAGCAGCTAACTCTTTACTAGAAATAGCTAAATCTCCATCATGTAAAATGTTAAGTTCTTTGGCAATTGCTTTCGCTGTTAAAATATGATCACCTGTAATCATTATTGTTTTAATGCCGGCACTAGAAGCAACGCGAATTGCTTCTTTTACCTCAGGTCTAGCGGGGTCAATCATGCCAACAAGGCCTAAAAATTCTAAATTATTCTCAATGGCAACTGGAGTTAAATCAAGTGGAAGCTCATCGATTATTTTATAGCCAACTCCAAGAACACGAAGGGCCATTTCAGCCATTTGGTTATTAGCTTCAATAGCAGTCGTTAGATTGCCATTTTTTGATATTCGTATAATAACATCAGGTGCACCCTTTGTTATTACAATATATTTGCCAAAATATGGGTAAATTACGCTCATTAATTTACGGTCTGAGTCGAAAGGAATATCAGCACATCTAGTGTATCCGTTAAATTCAGGCTTTTTTACATATTTGTTTTTCGCAATTAGAAGAGCTATTTCGGTTGGATCTCCTATTTTCTTTTCTTTTCCATCAACTATTTCATATGAAGCATCAGTACATAAAGCAAAAAATTCCAGCATTTTTGATTCTTCATAAGTTAACTCGCTATCAATATTTTTAATCTTAGTATTATAAAGTTTTACTACGGTCATTTTATTTTGAGTTAATGTACCTGTTTTATCAGAACAAATAACACTTGCACATCCTAGTGTTTCTACGGCAGGTAGTTTTTTCACTATAGCCTTTTGTTTAGCCATTTTTTGTACACCTATTGCAAGTACAACTGTAACAATCGTGGCAAGGCCTTCTGGGATGGCTGCCACCGCAAGTGCAGTAGCGGTTTTTAAGGCATTTAACCATTCGTGTTCACCTTTTAAAAGACTTTCGGTGAATTCTAAGGCAAATACGACAACACAAATTGCAATGCACATAATGCCGATTACTTTTCCAATTTGAGTAAGCCTTTTTTGAAGCGGTGTTTCGAGTTCATCAGTATTCATTAAAGCTTCGGCAATTTTTCCAATTTCGGTGTCCATTCCAATACTAGTAACGATAGCGTATCCTTTTCCATTTGTTACATAAGTAGATGAGAATAAGCAATTTACCATATCACCTAATGATGGGCTTTCTTTTCCAATTATACCATTAGTTTTAACAACTGGTACTGATTCACCAGTAAGGGCGCTTTCATCAACCAATAAATTAGTTGCTTGAATTATTCTTGCATCTGCAGGCACAAAATCTCCGGCTTCAATGTAGAAAATGTCACCTGGTACGAGCTCGTTGGAATTAATTGTAATTAGTTTACCGTCTCGAATTACCTTTGTTTGAGGTGTGCTCATTTTCTTTAATGCATCAAGTGACTTTTCAGCATTATTTTCTTGAATTGTCCCTACGAAAGCATTGATTAAAATGACAACAATAATAATTAATGTTTCAATCCAACCTTTTTCTTCAATCCAGTCTGTAGGGTCTACTATAATTGATAGTAGTGCCGCAATAATCAAAATAATAACTAAAAAGTCCGCAAATTGAGAGAAAAATTTAAGAATAAAAGGTGTTTTCTTTTTTGATGCTAGTTCATTTAATCCATATTTTTCTCGTCGTTTTAAGGCTTCATTTTCGCTTAAACCGGTGGTTTGATTTGATGCTAGTTCATCAATAATTTCTTGATAGGTTCTGTTTAGATTCATAGTTTCCTCCTAAAAAATAGTAAAAATAAAAAGACCGTTATTCTAAAATAGAATAAAGGTCTTGCATTTCTCAAGTGAATCTTAGTTCCGGATTATTAATCGTGATGACGAAACTAAGCCAAGATCAAGTCTTGTGCTACTCCCCTTTGGATTTTAAAATTTTTATAATTCTAGATAAATATTATATCATAAAACTATCTTTGAATAATGGAGGCTCCGGCCGGATTTGAACCGGCGATCAGGGTGTTGCAGACCCACGCCTTACCGCTTGGCTACAGAGCCATTAGACTGAAATATTATATAATATATTGCACAATAAGTCAAGTAAAATGAAAAATAATAAATTCAGAAAATTAACTTTATACGCAAAATCTTAGTGGTTGAAGGCTATCTATGGTATAATATATTATAGATGAGGTGAAATTATGAATATAATTAAAAGAATTTGCCCTATATTTATAGTGTTAATGGGGTTAATTTTAATAGGATGTAATCAAACAACTGAAAATAATGATACTAAAAAGGTTCAAACTGCCTACGATACAATTGTATTACCAGAAACTACTCAAACAGATTTAGATTTGCTAACTAAGTATGATGATGTAAATGCGGTTTGGAGCTCGTCTAATGAGGAAATCATTTCAAGTGATGGTAGAGTAACTTTACCAAATGAAAATACTGAAGTTACTTTATCAGTCGTTTTGTCTTTAGGACAAGTTGTTAAGACAAAAACTTTTAAGGTAATAGTTTTAGCCGATAATTCGGATGAAAGAAAACGTGAATATGTTGAAGCAAAAATTAAAGGCTTAATTTTACCTGCGGAAACCAGCGAAAATATAAAACTTCCTAAATCACTAGACGATGTAACTATTCAGTGGATATCTAAAACTCCGTTAATAATTTGGCATGATGGTACGCTTAAACGTTCTAATGTTGATCAAGTTGGTACTCTATCGGCAACTTTTATATATTCTAATATTAGTATAACTAAAGAATATAGTATTAAGGTAATAAAATACACTGCACAAGAATTATTAGCTTTATCAATGGATAAAATAGAAATACCTAGTCAAGCTAGTTCGGACATAAAATATTTTATGTATCCAGTATTACCAAATGGCGTAGAAATTAGCTGGGTTTCAAGCAACGATAAAGTTATTGAAATATCTGGATTAGTTCACCCTCAAAGTGAAACAACAATAGTTATCTTAACGGTAACCTTAAAAGTAGGAGAGGAAGAAATGAGTATTGATTTTGAAGTAGAAGTTCCAAAGGCTGAATTTATGACAAAAAGTCATCAAATATTAGATCGTGCTTATAATTATGACGAAATTAATTTTAATAATGTTATGCTTGATAATAATAAATTAGTTCTTATTGATGATGCTCTTGAGGGAAATTATGAATCAAATGAAATGCCAACAATTGGTTTTACATCCCTTGTTGCATCTTGGGCAGCAGTTTCATCTACAGCCGCAACAGTTGAACTATTTGTTAAAGTGAAAGTTAATGGAGTATGGAGCGATTATATTACATATTACCCATGGGGATTTGGACTTGAAAATAAGTGTTATGATCAACAAAATAGTTTGATTAAATTATCGGATGATGAAGTAATGGTTTTAAACAATAAGTTTGGTGAGGGAATAAAATATAAAGTAGTTCTTAGAAGAACTAGTGCTAATGTTGATTCTCCACGTTTGTCACTTGTATCATTCGCTCTCAAGAATCCTAATTACACTTATAATGTTGATATTAGTAATTTACCTAAAGAAGTAGTTTATCAAGTGCCTAGATTGTATCAAGGAGCCGTGCCAACAATAGGCAATAGCATTTGTAGTCCTACAACTTCAACTATGTTATTAAAATATATGGGTGAGAACTTTAGTAGTTATGATACATATGAACATCGCTATATTGCTTATAAGTTTAAAGAATATAATTCGGGCATTTTCGGAAACTGGGTGTACAATACTGTAGGTATGTCATCATTTGGCTATGACGCATATGTAGCGAGAATGTACTCAGTAGAAGAACTTGTGAACCATCTTGCAACTGTAGGACCATGTGGCTTAAGTGTTAAAGGACAAATGACATCAACTGAAAAGAATTACTATACTAATGGTCACTTGATCGTCGCAATCGGTTATAAGTACATTAACAACGTATTATATATTGTATGTAATGATCCGAATGTTCCTAATGTATATTGTGAATATAGTGTAAGTGTTATTAAAAATACTTGGCGTAATATCGCATATGTAATTGAGAAAAAGGCATAGTTACTGAAATAGTCAAGAAAAAGTAGACACAAAAAAGTATTAATTAAATCCCTGTTCAGTTCTATACTGAATAGGGATTTTATATTGTAATGAATAAGCTAATCTTTGGGTGTTAAAATATTTAATATAGGCATTTATAGCTGTATTAATATCTTCTGAAAAATATATTTTGAAATCTTTATATAATTAATTTTTAATCCATCCATTTAAAGATTAGATAACAGGATTATCTGTAGGTGTTCCTGCTCGACTCATTGATCTTTTTATGGTATAATCTTCATGTAGCTTATTGAAAGCTTTTGAGGAATATATAGTACCTTGATCTGTGTGGAAGATAGTCTCAAGGTCTTTATATCCTCTTTTTATTTTTTATTCTAAAAATTTTTTACATGCACTAAAATGATTGTTTATACCATTACCACATTTTGACAATTGCATATCAGAACTTATTATTTCATTATTATAAACATCAATATAATAAGTCCAATCATAACTTTTACTTCTACAATGAATCATAGTTGTATCAGAAACAACTACTTCAAAAGGTCTAGATGGGTTAAAGTTACCTTTAACAATATTTGGATAAGTTATACTATCTTCACCTCTTTGGATGTATGTTTTACATGCTTTTGAGCGTATATTTAAACTTTTACATACTTTATGACGTAAATTGTTACTAAATATCCATCCAGTTTTATTTCTAATATTTTTAGTTATTAATCTATATCATAAGTCAAATGATGCTTATGGATATTTTTTATTTTTCTACTAGTGCTATTCTGTTTTTTTGGTAGTTATGAATTGTTCCTTTACATTTAACCATTTATAGTATCCGCTTCTTGAAACATTCATTACCATACAAACTGATTTAATATTAAACTCCCGAGAAAGAGTCTCTACAATTTCGTATTCTTTTCTGATAATTTCTCTAAGACTAAAAGTTACTATGCTTTTTCTTTTTGTCAACTATGACTTGACTCATAATTGTTGTTTTTTTTATACTTTTTTATTATAATAGTATTGTAAAAATAAAAGGAGAGTCCTATGAAGAAAAATCTAAAAAAAATTTTATTACTTGTTTTAGTTGTATTAACTTGTGGATTTGTTAGTTGTAAAACTACCAATAAAACTAGAAAAACTTTAAATATTAAGGAAAATGCTAATTTTATGCGTGTAAATAAGGTAGTATATCCTGAATCAAAAAACTCAAACGAGGCAAATGGTCAAAAATTTATTACTATCTTAAAAAAATTTACCAATAGTACAACGAAAGAAATATTTAAATCTAACCAGAATGAAATATACTCACCGATTAGCTTATACTTTGCGCTTGCAATGCTTTATGAAGCATGTGATGGTGAAAGTGCATTGGAACTAGAAAATCTACTATCAATAAATGATAAGGATTTATTAAGAAAAGAACTAAAAACAGTTTATACTAATAATTATTATAACAACGAACTAGGTACGAGTGAAATAGCTAACTCAATATGGGTAAATAAAGCGTATGAAGTAAATAAAGAGTATGCGAAAATTCTTGAAGAAAACTATTTTGTTGATGCTTTTAGAACAACATTTGATTATGATTCGTTAGAACAAATATGTAATTGGATTAATTATCATACCTATGACTTATTAGATATGAAACCAAATCAATTATTAATGGATGAAACCACCGCATTTTCTTTAATTAATACAGTGTATTTTGAAAATAGATGGAAAGAAGAAATGAAAAAAGAAAACATCTATAAAGAATTATTTGACAACAAAAATATGGTATCATATTTAACTCACAGAATTACTTCTCTTTATTATGAAAACGAAATGTACATAGAAGCTTTTGATCGCTATTCTAATGATTGTAGGGTAAGATACATGTTACCTAAGGTAGGCTATACAGTTGATGATTTATTAAATAGTGATATCTTCCTAGAAAATGTATTATATAATGGCGCTGATGTAATTGTTTCTGTACCTAAATTTGAAGTTACTTCTGAACTAGATATAATGAGTAGTCTTAAGGCTCTAGGCATATCAAATATTTTTGATAAACATAAAGCATCAATTAATGCCTTATATGGTGAAAACGCTTTTGTTTCAGGTATAAAACAAAATGCAAAAGTCATTTTTGATGAAAATGGAACTAAAGCGGCTGCTGTAACATCAATTACTAATGAATGTACATCAGCACCAATAGAGAAGTTGATTGAATTAACTTTAGATCATCCATTTCTTTACGTAATTTATGATGCGAATAATTTACCACTATTTGTAGGTGTTATACGTAATCTATAAAACAAAGAATCACTAGAAGATGCCATGGTGGTATTTTCTAGTGATTTTTCTTATTCTTTATCAACAACTGTTACATTTTCTTCTTTACAATTAGTTGTGGTTAAAGTTTTACCATAAAGATGACCCACATAATAATTGTTATTCAATTTTTGAGTTGAATCCCATGTTAAACCATCTGTGAATAGTTTAACATTTTTAGCTTTACAGTTTTCTAATTTGATGTCAACGACGCCAAGTCCAAAGAAACATCCAGATGTAGCATTTTTACCGCCTATATAGGTGTTTTCAATTTCTGAATCCTTAAAGGTAGGTGTGTATGTTTCAGAATATCCAACAAATCCACCACATTGCCAATTATTTTTTACTTTTGAATTTATGACTTTAACATTTTCAAACATGACATTGGCATAGTTTTTACCTATAATGACTCCTGCATAAGTTTGATTTTTATCAGTAGTTGTTTCAACCATAAAGTTATCAAAAATAATGTTTTTAATGGTAAGTTTTGAAGTATTATAAGAAATAAATCCACCATTATCTTGAACTGGTAATTTAATATTTTTGATACTATGGTTATTTCCATCAATAACAACATTATCAAGTTTATTATGATTATTCAAAATACTTGTAAATTCTTTATTTTCCCCATCTATTGAAGCAAGTAATTTAAAAGTATGACCTTTAAAATCATATTCATTATTAATTGCATCTTTTAACAAAGTTAAATCTTGAAGTGTCTTAATGCCTAGGTCTTTTTCCTTTAGTTCATTTTTATCCATTGAAGCCATAACTACATCGTTTTCTATTTTAATGGTGTATTCAGTATCATTTTTAGTGACAATGTAGGCTTTTGGATAAGAAATTGTTACGCTAAATAGTTTTGATTTATTGTCATCCTTCATTCCTAATGTATACCAATTAGTATATGCATTCATTCCGTGATAGTGCTTTTCATCAATTAAAATGTCCATTTCTTTAAACAATTCACTATTGTTAAGTGATGATATGACAACATTGGACTTTACATCCATAAAACTATCATTAGTAACTTTTATGTCTAAAGTTATTTTATCTTTAGGTTCCATTTTATCTACTTTAATGGTATTATTATCTTTATTAATTATTACGCTGCCTTTATTAACAAATCCTAAATTTTCTTGTAGTTTATCATCTGAATAAGTTTTAACATTACTTATTTCAATAGAAGTTAGTATTTTATCCTTAGTATCATCAATTTTTTTGCATGAAGTAAAAGTAATAAATGACAATGAAATAAGCAGTGTTAACACAAAAATTAAATGTTTAAATTTTTTCATAAAATCCTCCTATGTTAATATTTTTAACGAATTTTAGGTTTTTATGCTATTTAAGTAAACATTTTCATAAATAAATGAATATGAAAAAAATTTTTTTTAAGATATAATATAAGGGAAAGTAGAGGTACAAGATGGAAAAAGGTTCGTGTATGGTTGGTCAGTCAGGTGGACCGACTGCAGTTATTAATGCTAGTTTACTTGGAATAATTGAAGAAAATCTTAAAACTAAAGCATTTGACCATGTTTATGGTTTGTTAAACGGAATAGATGGAATTATTAGAGAAAGATTTATTGATTTTAATGATTACACCAAAGAAGAGTTAACTTTATTAAAAACAACTCCAGCCGCAGCACTTGGTTCTGTCAGATTTAAAATGCCAAGTGATTTAAATGATGAAATATACAAACACATTGAAAGATTTTTTTGCAAGTATAATATTAAATGTTTTTACTATATTGGGGGGAATGATTCAATGGATACTTGTCATAAACTTGGTGAATATTTTAAAACAAGTAAATACAACTGTCAAATTATTGGAATTCCTAAAACAGTTGATAATGATATGGTTTTGATTGATCATACTCCTGGATATGGATCAGCTATTAAGTTTATTTACACAGCTATAACTGAGATTTATCAAGATACCAATGTTTATCAAAAGGGGCGTGTAACTTTTGTTGAAATCATGGGTCGCGATAGTGGTTGGTTAACTTGTGCGAGTAAGCTTGCATGTTACGCCGGTTATGGACCTGACTTAATTTATATTCCTGAACGTACGTTTTGTTTGAATGAGTTTTTAGAAGATGTTAAAAATATTTACAATAAAAAACAAAAAGTATTAATTGCGGTATCTGAAGGAATACGTGACGAAAATGGCAATTATTTACTACAAAAAAGATTGTACAATCAAAATGATAATTTTGGGCACCTTCAATTAGGTGGTGTCGGTGTAGTGCTTGCTGAAATAGTAAGCAAAGAATTAGGATTTCCTGTAAGAAGTGTAGAACTAAATATTTTACAACGCTCAGCCGCTCACATTCTTTCAAAAACAGACATAACTGAAGCTTATAATGCCGGTAGATATGGCGTTAAAATCTACTTAAAAGGCTATACTGATAAAATGGTTACCATTTCTAGAACTTGTAACTCTCCATATAAAGTTAAATACACATGTGTACCACTTTCTGCGGTTGCGAACTTTGTGAAACCAGTTCCAAGCAATTGGATTAATAAGCGAGGTAACAATGTAACTGATGATTATTTAGCATATGCACTCCCCTTAATTCAAGGTGATATCAAGCCTCATATAAAAAACGGGATAGTCAAATATTTTGAAGTCAAAACTGCGAAGTGAAATAATAAAAAGTCTTGCCCATAAAGCAAGATTTTAATTTTGGCATTTTTCATCAATAAATAAAAAAAAGCCTCTATAGAAGGACTTTAGTTTACAAAATGGTACACCCTCAGGGACTCGAACCCTGGACCCACTGATTAAGAGTCAGTTGCTCTACCAACTGAGCTAAGGGTGCATATCAAACACGCTCTAATATTATATAACAAATTGTGAAAAAAAGCAATTTATTTGCGTTAAATCATAGTAAAATATGGTTAAATTAAGATTATTAAAGTTGAAAAATAATAGAAAATATGTTATAATTATTCATAAGGATGAGGAATTTTATATGAAAAAGAAATTTAATATTTTTGTGTTATTGTTAATAATAATGATGATGGTGATTTTACCATCATGTAAAAAAGATGAAGAAAATGAACTAAAAGATGATAAAATTGTAACTATTTATTCGGTTAATGATTTTCATGGTGCGATCAAAGATAAAGCAGCTAAAGTTGCTAATTATATTAACAAAAATAAAAATGAAACTTCGGTAATTGTTTCAGCTGGTGATATGTTTCAAGGATCAGCTATATCAAATTATAGTAAAGGCCGTGATATGGTTAATATTATGAATATGATTGGCTTTGACTCTATGACTGTTGGAAATCATGAATTTGACTGGGAACTTGATACAATTTTAGCTTATTTTGATGGTGATGCCGAAAATGGCGAAGCCAACTTTCCGTTTTTGGGTTGTAATGTTGTCGATAAGAGAACAAACGGTTTACCAAAAAATATGAAGGAGTATCAAATAGTTGAAAAGAATGATTTGAAGATTGGAATTATCGGTTATATCGGTGTTGGTCTTGAGGACAGTATCGCAACTAGAATGGTTGAAAACTATGAGTTTACCTATCCTGTTGATAAAATTGCTAGCATATCTAAAAAACTAAGAACAGAAGAAGGCGTTAATATTGTCATTGCCGTTGGACATGATGCATCAAGTGTAGTAAATAAAGATCTTGCTGAACTTGAAGGTGATGAACGTATCGATGCGGTTGTTAATGGTCATACCCATGTTAGAAGTACTGGTTTCAATAAGCGTATTAGTGATAATGTAAATGTTCCATATGTTCAAGCCGGTTCATCAGGAGAATATGTTGGTAAAATTGAACTAACTTATAGTTATAAAGAGAAAAAGGTAATAAGTGGAAAATCAACTACTCAAACTATTATGAGTACATCTAAAGATGATCCAGAAGTATTAGACTATGTTAATAATCTAATTGAAGAAACAGCTCCTGTATTTGAACGAGTAATTGGAACTGCTGGTAAAAATATGTCTAGATCTAATGGTGTAGAATGGTCTTGTAATACTCTTCTTGAATATTGCAAGAATAATTATGATAAATGTGATGTTGCTTTTATCAATATTGGTGGAATTAGGGAAGCTGCATTTCCAATTAATGAAAATGAGGCAATTACGGTTAATCGAATTTACCAATTAATGCCATTCGATAATACTGTCAAAATGGTAACGCTTAGTGGTAAAGTTCTTTATAATTTATTTACAAACGGTGGAGAAGTAGTATATAGCACTAATAGTGTTAAATTAATTAATAATACATATTATATTAATGGTACAATTCTTGATGAAAATGGGAGTTATCGGGTTGCGGTAATTGATTATATCTTTGACAAAGAAACCTATCCATTTATGAAGGGAACTGAAATTAATGCAACAGGTATACTATTTAGAGATATTTTAATTGAAAAAGTTGAGAATGATACATCATTAGGAAATAAGAGTTTTTTAGAGGAAGGTAATTAAAATGAATAGAAAAGTTATTATTGCGAGTGATAGCACTTGCGATTTATCACCGGAATTAATTAAAGAATATGATGTTAAGATTATTCCTTTATATATTAACTTTGAAAATGAAAGTTATAAAGATAATTTAGAAATAAATTTAGATCAATTATATGAAAAAGTTCAAGAAAAAAATGAAATACCAAAGACATCGGCAGTTTCCCCTAAAGAGTTTCATGACTTTTTTAAAAAGTTTGTGGATGATGGATACGATGTATTCTACACGGGCATTGGATCAGAACTTTCTTCAACTTTCCAAACAGCTGTAATAGTATCTGAAGATTTTGATGGGCATGTTGTTTGTGTTGATAGTGGAAATTTATCTACTGGTATTGGTTTACTTGTCTTAAAAGCTTGTACATTTAGAGATCAAGGTATGAACGTTAATGAAATTGCTGAAAAGGTAAGCGACATTGTACCACGTTTAAAAGTACAATTTGTTGTTGAAACCTTGGAATATCTTCATAAAGGTGGAAGATGTAGTGGTACTGTTCGTTTTATTAGTAGTATCTTAAGAATTAAACCAATGATTGTTGTACGTGAAGGCAAAATGTCAGTTGGTAAAAAGTTTATAGGTTCAATGAAAAAGGCTGTTGCTGGTATGGTAAAACTTTTCTTGAATGATGTCGACCACCTTGATCCTGAGTTTGTGTTTATTACTCATACACATGCCGAAGATAAAGTACCTCAAATAATGGAATTAATAAAAGATGTTCATATTGAACACGTTTACGATACAGTAGCTGGCTGTGTAGTTGGCTCGCATTGTGGACCAGGTACAATTGGTATTCTTTATATTTTAAAGGATCAAAAGGTTAAATTAGAAAATATAGAAGAAGATAATTAGGTATTAACTTCATTGGTTTATTCATAGACTGATGAAGTTTTCTTCATAAAGGAGGTTATGATGGAAATACTTGCACCAGCTGGAGATTTAAAAATACTAAAAGTTGCCATTCAAGCAGGTTGTGATGCAGTATATATTAGCGGACAAAATTACGGAGCGCGTAAAGCTGCCACAAATTTCAACAATGATGAAATAATTGAAGCAATACGATACGCACATTTAAGAGGCAAAAAAATTTATGTTACAATTAATACGATTATTTTTGAAAATGAATTTAAAGAGTTACATGAGTATTTAAATTTTCTTTATTTACATAAAATAGACGCCGTAATAGTTCAAGATTTAGGAGTGTTATACTACATTCGTAAATTCTTTCCTGATTTAACTATACATGCTTCAACTCAAATGAACATTCATAATGAACGTGGTGCAGCTACATTATTAAAACTTGGAGTAGCTCGAGTAATTTTGGCTAGAGAAACCCCAATTTCAGAAATTAGAAAGATCATCGATTTAGGAATAGAAGTTGAAGTATTTGGCCATGGTGCTTTGTGTTATGCATATTCTGGCAATTGCTTTATGAGTTATATGATTGGTGGTAGAAGTGGTAACCGAGGTGAATGTGCTCAACCATGTCGGAAAAAATATCAATTAGTGGAAAATAATAAATTGTTAGGAAAAATGTGTTCACTCCTTTCAATGAAAGATTTAAATACGCTAGATTATGTAGAAGAATTAGAAAAATTAGGCATTACTTCACTTAAAATTGAAGGGAGAATGAAGAGTGCAGCATATGTCTATACAGTAGTTTCAGCATATAAAAAGGCACTTGCGAAAAAAACAACCACCAATGATATTGATGATTTAAAGGTTGCTTTTAATCGCGAATTTACAAAAGGTTATATGTTTAATGAAGCCAATCATTTAATCATTAATACTGAAAGTGTTAATCATCAAGGTTTATTAATTGGTAAAGTTAAAAACCTTACAAATTCAGGTTGTATACTTGCTGTGAATAAACCATTATATATAGGTGATGCAATCAGAATTAAAGGAAGTTGTGAAACTGGTTTTTATATAAATAATTTAGAAAAAAGAGGAAATGATTTATATATTCCTGGTAAATTTAAAGTAAAAATAGGTGATGGAGTTTACAAAACCATCAATGGAATCAAAGCAAAAGAGGTTGATAATTTATTATTGGAAGAAAACTATAAACTAAATTTAGAATTTATTATATCAATTTACTATGGAAAACAATTAACTTTAGAGATTAAACACCAAGACTTAAAAGTTGTTGTTAAAACTGCTTTATTAAATGAAAAAGCTGATAAGCCACTTGATGAAGAACGAATTGCGGAACAATTATCAAAGACAGGTACTAAACTTTTGTGTGCAACCAAAGTAATAGTTAAATATGACCATATGGCCTTTGTAAAAATAAGTGATATTAACGCGTTAAGAAGACTTGGAATTGAAAGATTTATCGATGCCTATCTTGATGATAATGAAATAAAACAAAACATTTGTTTGCCAAAATTAGAAAGCAATGAATTAGTTAAGAAAGAACGAAATATTCAATTTGATTTTGTTGTTCAAAATATGGAACAGTATTTATGGTGTAAAGACCATGAATATTTGAATGTATACCCCGTATTTGATAATGATGATGCGATGTACGCAAGACATTTTAATATTCAAAAAAATAAGGCCACCAAAAATATGGTTCATAATCTTGGAGATATGATTAACCATCAGCTATTATCACCAAGCTGTAATATCACAAATTCATATGCCTTAAAATTTGTTGATGAAATGAGAGTTGATGTAGTGTATTTATCAAATGAATTATCTAAAAATGACAAACTTTCTCTAGGAAAAGTTGAAACTAATGCCGATAAGGGCGTATTTATTTATGGGCGAGTGGAAGTGATGTCATCGAGAGGCTGCTTTATAAGCAAACTCAAAAACTTAAATTGCATAAAATGCGGTTCTTGTAGTCATAATAATTATAAGATAATTGATGAATATGATAATGAAATGTTTGTCAATGGTCGTTGTAATGAATCTGGCCCGGAAATTAGCATTTATAGTTATAAAATGTTTGATGAGATAAAGAATATTAAAGAATATAGCAAAAATGGTATTAATCACTTTTTGATTATTTTAACTAATGAAACGAAAGAAGACTTAGGAGGACTAGATTTAAAATTGAAAAAGTATAAAGGATAGAAAAAATGAAAAGCGATGTAATTTTTGATAGTAAAAAACTTACAAAAAGCATAGTAGTTATGAGTGTTCCTATTATTATTAGTAACTTTTTAATGGTTATTAATGGTTTAATTGATATGTATTTGCTTAGAATTCAAAATATTGATCAAGAATTACTAAGATCGCTTACTTCAGCATTAACTATGACTACACCCATACTTTCAATATTTCAAGCTGTACTTGTAGCTTTTTGTGCTGTTGAACTTGCCTTGATAAGTCAAAGTATTGGTGAAAAAGAAAAAGAGAAGACCAAAGAACTTATAGGGAAACTGTTTACGCTATCACTATTTATAGGAATCTTATTAATTGTATTGTTAATTATTTCGTGTAATCCTTTATTAAAATTAATGAAGACTAGCGATAATCCGTTAGTTTATAAGTATGGTAAAAAGTACATAACAATAATTTCATTTGATATGATCAGTTTTTTAGTTACGGGATTATATCATGCATCAAGGTATGCAATTGGTGATGCAACCTCACCGATGCTTCTTAGTGTTATTCATAGTGTGATTAATATAATTATTACTAAAATTTTGATTAACAAATATCTGATTGTTGGAATAGCTTTAGGAACCACTATATCGGGAGTTTTAATGATACCGATATATTTATGTTTGCTTGTTAAGACTAAAAATGAAGCTGTTAGACTGGAAAAATCTAAAATTTATTTTTCTATGCGTGATTTGAGTGAAATAGCTAGTTTGATTATTCCATCTAGTATATCAGGAATTATCACAGCTATTGCATTTATTTTAATTAATCGCCAAATTATGGGATTTGATGATTATAAAGTAGTTTCAATTGGCTCGAGTAATCGAATCTATAATTTTATTATGATACCATTTATTTCTTTTCAAACTATTACAACAACATTTGTTAGTCAAAATATGGGAGCAAAGAATTATATTCAAGTTCAAAAGTCTATATCGAGAATTATAAAAATTGTTATGTCTTTGAGCATAATTGAGCTATCAATTAGTTTACTACTCAAAGATAGTTTAGTCAACTTTTTCATTAAAACTGATCATGAGGTGTTAAACTTTAGTCGTTATTACATAAAATATCTCTTGTGGACAATTCCCGTGATGGCTTATTTTTATGTGTTAATAGGAATTTTACATGGACTAAAAAAAATGAAAGCCACGTTGATATTATCAGTAATAAGATTATGGATACTGCGATTACCTTTACTAGCTCTATTTATAAATTATTACAATATGAACATTAAGGGATTAATAATATCAATGTTTGTGAGCAATATTGGCACAGTTAGTGTAGGCACAATCTATTTATTATTTTATTATTTAAAAACATCGAACATACATACTAAAAATATAATAATATACGAGGAGAAAAATAATGGAAGAAATTATTAAAAATTATCACAATCATATTGTCTTATATGAACCAGAAATACCACAAAATACAGGTAATATTATGCGTACTTGTGCTGGCACAGACACTTTACTACACTTAATTAAACCACTTGGTTTTAAAATTGATGATAAACATATGATTAGAGCGGCTGTAAATTACATTCCAAATGTTCATTTTATGGTTTATGAGAACTGGGAAGATTTTTTAAGTAAAAATACAGGAAAAATGTATTATTTTACAAGATATGGAATGAAAACTCCTCACGAATTAAAATTAGATGATCCAAATGAAAGATATTATTTCATTATCGGCAAAGAATCAACAGGAATTCCTAAAGAAATTTTAAGAGAACACTTAGATGACTGTATTAGACTTCCTATAAACGATAAAATTAGGTCATTAAATGTTAGTAACGTTGCGGCTGTAGCAATTTTTGAAGCTTTAAGACAACAAGATTACAATGATTTATCACGATTTGAACCTGAAACTTTGAAAGGTAAAGATTGGTTATTAAAATAATTATAAAACAAAAAAAGATGATAAAAATATATTTGTGAGGTGAAACATGAATCGCAAATATAATTTGGATAAAGAATTTTCTAAATATAAGGCTGATAAACCCGTAGAATTGAAATATCCACATATCTCATTAATTGATAAAGACAATATACTAACTGATTATTTTTATCGAGATTTAGAGATGTTTAGGCCTGATATAGATGAAGAACCTGATGAACTTGATAAATAGTTACTGGTATACGTAGCTATATCAAGTTTTTTTCACATTTTTAAAGTTTTAGGCATATACATAAATATAGAGTAAGGATGATATAATGTTAGAAATTGTAGATAAATTTAATTTAGAAGGTAGTCCTTTAATTGTCAAAAATTATGCAAATGGTTTAGTAAATAAAACTTATTTAGTAGAAACTACTAAGCATAAATACATTTTACAACGTATTAATAATTATGTATTTAAAAACCCACTAAAAGTAATGAACAACATCGAATTAATCACACGACAATTAAAAGAAAAAAACATACCAACTTTGTCAATTGTATACACAAAAGACTCGAAAAATATATATTATGATAAAAGTGATAATAGTTATTATCGAATGTATAAATTTTTGACAACTATGGAGAATGTGGTTGATAAAACTTCCCATGTCAACCTTGAAGTAGGCAAAGCAATAGGTGAATTTCAAAGCATTTTGGCAACTTGCGATACAACTAATTTAGATGAAACTATTATTAATTTTCATAATACACCACTTAGACTTAGGAGACTAAAAGAAGTATATACAAGACTAGATAGCAGTAATTCACGCAAGCAAAAAAGTGCATCAATTTATCATTTTTTGATTAGCCAAGTTGATATAATTAATGTTATACAGCAAAAAATAGATAAGGGATTAATTCCTATACGAATTGCACATAATGATACTAAACTTAGCAATATCATGTTTGATAAAAACACTAAAAAAGCACTTGCTCTTGTCGATTTAGATACAGTTATGCCTGGTACTGCTTTATTTGATTATGCGGATGCTGTAAGGACTACTGCATCAACTGCATGCGAGGCTGAAAAGGAATTATCAAAAGTTGACATTGATGATGCTAAGTTTGTGGCCTTAACGATAGGCTATTTAAGTAAAATGCATAACGTTTTAAACCATGAAGAGTTAGATTGTTTATTTGTGTCTGTTGAGACAATTATTATGGAGTGTTGCATTCGTTTTTTAACTGATTATTTAGAGAATGATACTTACTTTAAGATTGATTACGATGAGCAAAATTATGATCGTGCTATTAATCAATTAACTCTGTATACGCGATGTCTTAATAAAAAAGAAAAATATGAAAAACTAATAAAATTAATCATAAAACGTCTATATCAATAGAAATAAAAAGACCTAGTTGTTGAAAAAAAAATAAAAGTATGGTAAAATTATTACAATATAGATAATGAGGTGGCATATGAAAAAGATAATGTTTATCTTAACAACTATCATGGTGATAGTAATTCTTAGTGGTTGTCAAGAAATAATAAAAGAACAAGGTGAGAAACCAACTAAACCATTTACTGTTGATAGCTACCTTGGTAGTAATGCTGTTTATGAATCTAGTAGTTCGTTTACGATTAAAGGTACATCAGAGGGAAATGTTGTGATAAAATTAGAATTAATCGGAAAAAACAAAAAAGTTATTGATACTTATGAAACAATTGTTAATGAGAAAAATTTAACATGGAATATAACTTTTGAAACACCACGACTTTCAAATGATACTTATAAAATTAGATTATTTGATGCTCATAATACCTACGTTTATGAATATACTAACATCCGTTTTGGTCATTTATGGCTTGTGGCAGGTGATGGATTTATTAATTACCCAATAGAACTTGAAGAAGATAAGAATTATAAATCATTAAATGACTTAGCATTTTATGAAATATCTAATGATTCGCATTGGCTTACAAATGATGAAAAATTGACAAAAGTAAGCAGTTTTGATTTTGAATTTGCACAAGCCCTCCAGAAAAAAACAAACGCACCAATAGGAATTATAGTAGGTGATGAACACTCAACATTAATTGAAGATTGGTTACCGCTTGATGTGGCTAAATCAATTGATTCAATTTATAATTATTTACAGTCTGAAGGCAAATATAGTGATAATCCAACTAAAGGCAAAGCTTGTTATTTGTTTGAAAATGAACTAAAGAGTTTAACAGGAATTAGTCTTAGTGGTATTATTTGGAACCAAGGAGAAAGACAAACTGAATTATTTACAAATAAATCATATGAAAAAGCATATTTTCAAATGTTAACTTCTCTTCTTGAAAAATGGCGTAATTACTTTCATGCCAAAAAAATAATGGTACTTCAGACTCCATCAAGTACTAATAAAAATGCAGAAAGACTTAGATATATTCAAAATACTGCTGTTAATTACTATACTTTTGCTGAAATTATTCCAACGTTTGACTTAAATCTTAAAGAAAAGGATGAAATAGTTGATGTTGATGTTGTAAGTGTCGCAATGCGAACTGTAGATGTAGTAATTGGTAGTAAACAGGTTTCTAGTTATGCTAACTTGGTATTGGATATTAATGATGACGATGTTGTTGACAAAATTAAAGTAGAGTTTGACAATGTGAGAAAAATAAATTTAATAGAATCTGATGAGATCAATTGTTTAGTTGTAAAATACAAAGATCCCGAGAATGGAATCATTGTTTTGGATATTAAACCTGAAGTATTTGAAAATTATTTAATTTTTGATTTGGCATACGAAAAAGAAATTACTAATAAAGATGGTGAAATTGTTAAAGAAATCAACTATTATAATAAAAGTTTAATTTTAATTGAATTTGGTCAAAGTGAAAATATCGCCAATATTAACATTTTTAATGATGATATGATACCAATATTACCATTTATGATCGAAATAGAATAGAGGAATAAACATGAAAAGACATAATGCACGAATTTTGACAGTTATGGTATTATATAATTTAGATATGAACCAACACTTAAATGAAGAAATACTAGAAGAAATGGTAAATGAAGCAAAGCAAGAAGTTTTTGATTTAATTCTTGATGAGGAGTACAAAGTAGAAGTTGATTATGAATTTATGGAAAAACTTTTAAACTGTACAATCAAAAATTATGAACGCATTAAATCAACTATCATTAATAGTCTCACGGGGTGGACGATTGACCGATTATCGTATGTTGATCGGGCAATCATTGTGGTAAGTACTGGTGAAATGTTGATGAATGAAGCTCCTAAACAAGTTATTATTAATGAATACTTGGAAATTACTAAGGAGTATACAACAATAGCTGATGAAAAACAAGTAAAATTTAATAATAAAGTAATGGATGCTATTGCTAGTAAAATTTATGAATAGTGAAATTAAGTATATTAGCGTCACGGCTCTAAATCGATACATTTCCTATAAATTTGAAATTGATACTAATTTAAAGGAAGTTTATTTAAAAGGTGAAATCTCTAATTTTAAATATTCAGGAAGACATTGTTACTTCTCTTTAAAGGATGAAAAATCGGAGATTAGTGCAATGTTTTTTTACCCTGATAATTTAACGCTTAAATTTGAGCCTCGTGATGGTATGAGTGTTCAAGTTGTTGGACAAATTCAAGTATATCAAAAAAAGGGAACATATGCGATTATAGTTAAGAAAATGTCACAAGAAGGAATTGGTCTTTTATATCAGCAATATCTAGAACTAAAAGATAAACTTCAAAAAGAAGGCTTATTTGATGAAAGTAGAAAATTACCCTTGCCTGAATACCCAGAAAAAGTAGCGGTTATTACGGCTCCTACAGGTGAGGCCATCCATGATATAATTTCGACTTTTAATAGAAGAATGGGACTTGCAGAAATAAGGCTATATCCGGCATTAGTTCAAGGAATTGATGCTCCTCGTGATCTTATTAGGGCGTTAAGGGAAGTATATCAAGACGCATGGGCCGATGTCATTATTATTGGACGTGGTGGTGGTAGTTTTGAGGATCTATCATGCTTTAATGATGAGAATCTTGCAAGGCTCCTTGCTAGTTCCAAGATACCAACTGTGTCTGCTGTGGGGCATGAAGGTGACTATACAATTTGTGATTTTGTTGCATCATATCGTGCACCTACCCCTACCGGTGCAGCGATGCGTCTTTCAAAGGATAAACTTGAAGTCTTAGGAACCATTTATGACAAAATGAGTAGATTGAGAGCTAGTGTTAAACACAAATTAATAGTAGCGTACAATGAATATGACCATTTGTTAAATTCACATGCCTTAAGAAAATTTGATGAATTAATTGATACATTAGCTAGTAAGTTTTATATTTTAGATGAAAAAATTAAACTGTTTAGTCCCGAAAGAATAGTAAGTGGGTGGGAAAATAATCTAAATAACTATTATGAAAGATTGAATTTAGGTATCAAAAATGCCTTAACTAGTGAGCATAATAGTCTTGAAAAGGTATCACAAAAACTAAGTTCAAATCTCTTATTAGCAGTTATTAATAATTATGAACAAAGACTTGATAAGCTGATTGAAAAAAGTGTCTTATTAAATCCATTTAATGTGATGGAAAAAGGATATGCAATCATAAAACAAGATGGTAGAATTTTAAAATCTGTTACGGATACTAAAAATTCAGGCCCACTTGAGGTTTTAATGCGAGATGGTAAAATCGAAACACAAATTATAAAAGTAATTAATGGAGGAAATTCTGATGGAAAATAAAACATTTGAAGAATTATTAAAGGAATTACAAGATGTTGTAAATAGTTTAGAAAGCGGAAAATTATCCTTAGAAGAATCAGTAGATGCATATAAAAAAGGAATGACTCTTAGCTTAGAATGTAAAAAAAGACTTGAAGAAGCCAAAAATGTAGTTGTTACTAAATCAGTAGACGGAAATGTAGAAAAATTTTAACGATTATAATATAAAAATATAGTATTGATCGTATAATTAATATGGGGTGATAGCGTGACATATTCAATTGAGAGTTTAAAAAAAATGAATATAAGAGAACTAGAAGAACTTGCTAGTTCTATCCGCAAAACTTTAATTGAAACCATAAGTAAAACTGGTGGGCACTTAGCCTCTAATTTGGGGGTAGTAGAACTTACAATTGCTCTCCATTATGTTTTTAATAGTCCTAAAGATTTAATATTTTATGATGTTTCACATCAATCCTATGTACATAAGCTTTTAACTGGACGTGCAGATGATTTTGATAAACTACGTCAGTTTGGTGGAATTAGTGGTTTTACTTCTAGAAATGAGAGTGAACATGATATTTTTGAAGCTGGACATAGTTCAACAAGTATTTCAGCGGCATTAGGTTACTTAGCCGTAAAGGAAAATAACCCAACTATATTTGACAATGCTGTTGTGGTAATTGGTGATGCTTCAGTCGTTAATGGACTTGCAATGGAGGCCATTAATTATTTAGGCTCCAAGCCAAATCAAAAAATGATCATAATACTTAATGATAACGAAATGGGAATATCGAAGAATGTTGGTGGCATTGCTAGAACATTTAACAAGATTAGAGTTCGTGGCCATTTTAAATTATTAAGAAAAATAACTCCAAAATCAGTAAAAATGTTAATGAAATCATTGGCTTATAAGAATAATTTTTTATCGGGCTTAGGGATAAAATATTTAGGTGTAATTGATGGACATAATTTGAAGGATCTTATAGAATATTTAGAATATGCTAAGAAATCACCTAATTCTGTAGTTATACATGTCAAAACCAAAAAAGGAAAAGGCTATAAGTTTGCGGAAGAAGATAAAACAGGAGTTTGGCATAGCATACCACCGTTTGATATTGATAGTGGGATGCCACAAGTTAAGAAGGATGAATCATTAATTTTTGGTGAATGTTTGTCATCATATTTAAGTAAATATTGTCTGATGTACCCACATCGCGTAAAAGTAATTACACCAGGAATGTCATATGGTAGTGGCTTGGAGTTATTTCAAAATACTAATCCTAGTGACTTTATTGATGTAGGAATTGCAGAAGAAAGTGCTGTGATTATGGCAACAGCTATGTCTGCGGCTAATGTGATTCCGATTATGTTTGTATATTCAACTTTTTTGCAACGTGCATATGATGAATTAATTCACGATTTTGCAAGAAATAATAGTCACGGCATTATATGCGTCGATCGTGCAGGAATTGTCGATGGAGATGGCCCAACTCATCAAGGCATTTATGACATAGCTTACTTAAGTACTATTCCCAATTTAAAGATTTTGGCTCCGTATAACTGCGAACAGGCTGTAAAAATGCTTGAGTATGCTTTAACTAATCCATCACCATACGTAATTAGATATCCAAAAGAAGCTATTTCAAAATCATTTTCTAATATAATTAAGGAAAGCAAATGGGAAATTGTCAAAGAAAGCGAAAATAATAAATACATTATTACTTATGGACCAAATTTGGATAAGTTCTTAAAAATACTTACAAATAAAAAGATTGGATTAATTAATGCTTTATGGATTAAACCATATGATAAAGAACTATTGACTAATCTATTTAAAAATAATGTGCAACTTTATTTTTATGAAGAAGTTGTTGCGAATAATTCTTTAGGAAAACAAGTTATAGATTATGCTAATACGTTATATCAAAATAAACAAATCACGATGTTTAATATAAAAGTAAAAACCTTACCAGATGAATATTTAGTAGTTGGTAAAACTAGTCAATTACTTGACAAATACGATATGAATATGGAAAAATATATAGAAAAAGTAGAGGAGGATTAAGATGCTTTCTCAATTAAAGGTACAAAACTTTGCAATTATTGATAATTTAACTGTGAACTTTAGTGATGGATTTACTACTTTAACAGGCGAAACAGGGGCCGGTAAATCCTTGATCATTGATGCTATTGGATTGCTATTTGGTGATCGTTCATCAACCATGATGATAAGAACAGGTGAAACAAAGGCAACAGTTGAAGGAATTTTTGAAAATGTTAGTGAATATACTAAACAAATTCTTGACAAACTACAAATTGAAATATTAGATGATGATATGGTTGTTATTAAACGTGAAATATCATCAACTGGTAAAAATCTAATTAGAGTTAATGGTGAAATCATTACTTTAACTCAATTGGAATTACTTGCGTCAACTCTTGGTGACATTCACACTCAGGATGAAACGCATAAATTGTTTGATCAACATAATTATTTATCGTTTATTGATAATGAAAAAGTTGAAAGTTTATTATCAGAATATGCTATAATACGAAAAAATTATTTAATGTTATATAAAAATTATCAATCAATCTTAGAACTTTCAAGAAGTGATAATTCGAATTTGGAATTTTGGGAATATCAGTATAATGAACTAGAAAAAGCTAACTTATCAATTAATGAAGTTAATAATCTTGAAGCGGAGCTTAGTTACTTGAATAATTTTGAACATATTTACAATAATATGTCAGGCATAAAACAGGAATTTAATGAAAATAATATTTTAGAACATCTTTATGAAATTATTAACTACGTTGATAAGCTACGAAAGTATCAACCGGAATTTGACAAAGATTATGAAAAATTAAATGATTACTACTATGAGTTAGAAGATTTTGATAGTAGATTAAGCAATAAATTAGTTAATTTGGATTATGATGAATCTAGATTAAATGAGATTAATGAGCGTCTTAGCTATTTAAACACCTTAAAGAACAAATATAATCGTTCAATTAAGGAATTGATAAACTTTAAACTAGAATTAAAAGAAAAAATAGAAAGTTTTGAACAAATTGATGATAAAATTGCCTCAGCAAAAAGTGAATTGCAAAAAACTTTTTATGAATTAAAGTCTAAAGCTGAGGAAATTACGAATGAACGCAAAACAGCAACCAAATTGTTAGAAAAAAGTGTGCTTTCAACATTACATGATTTAATGCTTAGCAAAGTTCAGTTTAAAATAATTTTTAACGACTATGAGCTTACTGATATGCTTAATACTCAGGCTTTTAAGCCTAATGGTTGTGATAGTGTAGACATTTTGATTTCTTTCAACGTTGGTGAACAGTTAAAATCGCTTTCCAAAGTTGCCTCAGGTGGCGAAATGTCTCGTATAATGTTAGCACTCAAAGTTCATGTATTAAAGAAATTAAAATTGTCAACAGTTATTTTTGACGAAATTGATAGTGGTGTGAGTGGTAATGTGGCTGGTAAAGTTGGTGAAAAATTAAAAGAAATAAGCAGTGATGTTCAAGTACTAGCAATTACACACTTACCAATCGTTGCTTGTCTTGCTGATCATCAGTATAAAATCTACAAAGAATATACTGAAACAAACACTTCAACACGTGTTAAAGAATTACAAGGCAATGATCGTATTTTAGAACTTGCAGAGATGATATCTCCGAATGATGTCACAGCAAAAAGTAAAGAATTAGCAGAATTAATGCTAGAAAATAATAATAAATAAATAAAAAAAGTGGTAGATAAAATTACATTTATCTACACTTTTTATTTTATCATATAAGGAAATAATATAATGAAAGGAGGAAATTATGAAAAAAAATATTAAGATTACAAAATACTTTTTATTATTCATTCTATTATTAACAATATTTATAAGTAATAAAAACATTAGTTATGCCAATAATAGTTCAAAAAAAGTTATTTTAGGTGGAAATACCATAGGACTTAAGCTGGATACTGGCGTTTTTATTGCCGGTAAATATCAAGTTGAAGTGAATAATAAAAAAGTGTCACCATGGAAAAATAGTAATATTAAAGAAGGAGATAAAATACTGGAGTATAATGGCCATCATGTAAGTACTAATAATGATATTTTAGAAATGCTTAGAAATGATCATAACGAAATGGCTACTTTAAAGGTAGAAAGAAATGGTAAAATATTTAGTACCACAATAGACATAGTAAAAACCAAAAACATGTCGAAATCATTAGGTCTCTACATTAAAGATAGAATGATTGGAATTGGTACATTAACCTTTATTGATGATGAAACTAATATATTTGCATCATTAGGACATGGAATTTACGAAAATAGCGTAGTAATTGGTGCGCAAAATGGTAACATCACTACTTCTAGTGTTGAAAGTATTAAAAAATCATTACCAGGTGAAGCAGGAGAAAAAAGGGCTTCAATAAGCAATGTTATTTTGGGTTCAATTTATGCGAATAAAACTACTGGAGTTTATGGAAAAATAAGCAATATAGGAATGTTTGATAATAAGAAAATAGAAACTGCGAAACAAGAAGATGTGAAAATTGGAAAAGCAAAGATTTTAACAGTTATCGAAGGTAATAAAATAGAAGCATTTGACATTAAAATAACAAGTATTGCACTTCAGCATTCAATTGATGTTAAAGGGTTGAAAATTGAGATAACTGATGGAAGATTATTAAATGTAAGTGGTGGAATTGTACAAGGAATGAGTGGAAGCCCAATTATTCAAGATGACAAACTAGTTGGTGCTGTATCTCATGTTTGTTTAGACAACCCTAAAAATGGGTATGGTATGCATATTGAATGGATGCTAAAAGACGCTTTAGTCTAAAAGTATTATTTTTCGACATCATTCGACAAATTATTTTTAAATTTAGGTGGAAATTCTTAAAATTCCTTGTTTTAACGTCCTAAAAATCATTTATTTTATCTTTTTTTTGCGAATATATTGCATCAAAAGGTAAAATTTGGTAAAATATTTAGGTAAGGGGGATTTGCAATATGCATAAATTTAAAATACTCATAGCTGAGACTATGAATGACAAAGAAACAAGTTTAACAAATTATTTTAAAGGAGTGGCTGATGTAAACATTGTGGGGACATGTTCAACAGCAGAAAATTTATTTAATGTACTAAAAGTTACAGATGTTGATGTATTATTATTAGACTTATTTATTCCTAATTTTGATGGCGTTAAGTTTTTAGAAGATTTAAGAGAACAAGCAGATGACTTGAAAACTCCTAAAAGAATTATAGTTATTACCCAATTTGTAAGTGGATTCATAAATGCTAAATTGAATAGTTTAGGAATAGATTACATGGTAATGAAACCAATTAATTTTGAAAATTTACATCAATTAATGTTAGGTATGTTTACAGAAAATAACAAGGTTAATCAGGATGATTATGATCCCGACTTGGATAGTGAAATAACGGATATTTTACATGAGGTTGGCGTGCCAGCACATATAAAGGGATATTTATATTTACGAGATGCTATTTGTATGGTATATAAGAATGTCGAAATTTTAGGTTCAATAACGAAGGTTTTGTATCCTGAAATTGCTCATCACTTTTGTACCACATCTTCAAGAGTTGAAAGGGCAATTCGACATGCTATTGAGATTGCATGGGTCCGTGGTAATGTAGATGCAATTAGTGATATATTTAGTTATACAATTAGTTACAACAAATCAAAGCCAACTAATTCTGAATTTATTGCAATGATATCAGATCGTTTAAGACTTGAACATCGTAAGCAAAAGAAGATGCGTTATATAGCTTAAAAAGGTACATCATTGATGTACCTTGTTTAAATTATAGTATTGTAATTTATTTTGTTGCTTGTACTAGTACGATAACTAAACTTGCAACAACGCCTACTATCATCGCAAAAGCAAGTATTGCGATAATAATTCTGCCAAAGACAGTTTTAGAAGGGGCTTTAGTAATTATTACTTCATCCTTTCCATCTGCTGTTTTGTTGACAACAATTGTTTTTTGCTTTTTTTGAGTTTCATGTTTTTTATTATTCTTTTTATTACTCATAAGTGTCTCCTCATAGTTAATATATTATTTTGAGTATATTATACCATATTTTATAAAAAAAAGGGTGGTGTTAGCATTAAAAAAAATAGAATTATCTTTCATATTGACATGAATTGTTTTTTTGTTAGTTGTGAAATAGCTAAAAGACCAGAATTAAAAGGATTGCCGGTTGCCGTTGGACATAGTGGTAATGACCGAAAAGGGATGATTCTTGCTGCAAGTTATGAAGCAAGACCGTTTGGAATTCGTGCAGCGATGCCAATTCCAGAGGCAATGCGCAGATGTCCAAATTTGATTTTAATAGAACCACATATGGAACTATATAGCGAATTATCAAGAAATTTTTTCAATTATTTTTTGTCAATTACGCCACTTGTTGAACCAGGTAGTATTGATGAGGCCTATTTGGACGTGACAGATGTTTGTTCACCATCTTTAATTGTTGATCTTGCTCATAATATTCAAAATGATTTATTAGAACTATTTAATTTGCCATGTAGTATTGGAATTGCTCCCAACAAATTTCTTGCTAAAATGGCCTCAGACATGAAAAAACCATTAGGAATAACCATATTGAGAAAAAGAGAAATTGATAAACTTCTATGGCCACTTCCAATTTCTGACATGTTTGGGGTTGGTAAAAAAAGTTTAGATAGTTTTAAAGCTTTAGGAATTAAAACTATTGGTGATCTTGCCAATTATAAGGATTTTAAGCTTTTGTGTGATGTCATAGGTCGCGCCAATGCTGAGGGACTATATGCTCATGCAAATGGCGAAGGAAGCACTGATGTTGATGTTAGTAGATTTACTGATGTTAGTTCAATAAGCACTTCTCAAACGTTAGATTATGATGAATATGATATATCAAAAATGCATATGATGATTAAAATATTAACAAACGTAATAGCATCAAGACTAGAAAAGGCAGGATTAAAGGCAAGTACGTTTACATTACAAATTAAGTATTTCAATTTTAGACAAACATCTAAAAGTAAGACATATGATGAGCCTACTAATGATAACAATAAAATATATCATTACATGCTTGATTTATTTGAAGATTTGTACGAATCAAATGTTCCTGTTCGGTTATTTGGTGTTGCTGCAAGTCGGTTTAGTGAAAATAAAGAAGAATTAAAACAATTAACACTTTTTGATCAATTAGATGAAGAGGAGAAAGCGTATAATGTAAATAAGTTGCTCAAAAGTATAAATGATACTTTTGGCGGCGGAACCATCAAAAAAGGATTTGCAAATAATAAAGATAGTAAGGAAATTAACACAGGCAAGTATGACAAAAGATGGGCAAATGAAGCACGCTCGGAAATTAGATCAATAAATAAAAAATAGCCTTTTTTGGCTATTTTTTGTTTTAAATGATATTCATCCTAAAAAAATATCAATATTTTAACTTGAATTAATAAGAATTATGTAAAAAATAATGTATATTTTATAGTGTTTTATTAAAATAAAGTATTAATTTTGACAAAATAATAAAAATAACTATAATAATATAGTATAGAATTACTAAACTAAAAGTTTACAATTACAAAGGAGGTGGAATTAATGAGTATAGGGTCAAAACTCAAAGCATTGAGGACTTACTGTGGATTAACTCAAGAGGAACTGGCTGACCGCTGTGAACTTACAAAAGGGTACATTTCACAACTTGAGAACGATTTAACAAGTCCCTCAATAAGCACGTTAACAGATATTTTAACTGCAGTTGGTACAAATCTAAAAACTTTCTTTAGTGATGAGGAAGAACAAATTAAATTTACAGAAGATGATTATTTTGTAAAAAAAACAAATGAATACCAAATTACTTGGTTAATTCCAAATTGTCAAAAAAATGAAATGGAACCTATTTTGTTTGAATTGGAAGCTCATGCTATTAGTGATGTAGATATGCCTCATGAGGGTCAGGAATTTGGTTATGTGTTAGAAGGGGAAATCTTGGTTGTTTATGGTAATAAACAAGAACATTTAAAAAAAGGGGAGAGTTTTTATTTTACAACTGATAGAAACCATTATATTAAGAACTTGACTGATTCAGTAGCAAGTATTATTTGGGTTAGCAGCCCTCCTAATTTTTAATGATATTGAGGTATAATATGAAAAAAGAAAATATAATTATTGAATTAATTGGTGTAAATAAAATGTTTGATGATACCTATGCGGTTGAAAACTTTAACTTGTATGTTAACAAGGGAGAATTTATAACTTTCTTAGGTCCATCTGGTTGTGGCAAAACAACTACACTTAGAATGATTGCAGGATTTGAAATGCCAACTTCCGGTCAAATTCTACTAAATGGTGAAGATATTACTAACCTACCACCATATAAACGACCAGTTAATACCGTATTTCAACGTTATGCATTATTTCCCCATCTGGATGTATATGACAATGTTGCTTTTGGACTTAAAATCAAACGAATTCCTACGAAAGTAATAGGAAAAAATGGCAAAGAAAAAATAGTAATGAAAAAACTATCTAAAACTGAAATAGATGAAAAAGTTAGAAAAGCTTTAAAGATTGTTGACTTAGAAGAATTTGAATGGCGTGATATTGCGACATTATCAGGTGGTCAACAACAACGTATTGCGATTGCTCGTGCTATTGTTAATGAACCAGAGATTTTATTACTAGATGAACCACTTGGTGCGCTAGATTTAAAAATGCGTAAAGAAATGCAAATTGAGTTAAAAGAAATGCACAAAAAACTAGGTATTACTTTTATATATGTAACGCACGATCAAGAAGAGGCATTGACTATGTCTGATACAATAGTTGTCATGAAAGATGGTATGATTCAACAAATTGGTACACCTGAAGATATTTATAATGAACCTAAAAATGCGTTTGTTGCGGACTTTATTGGTGAAAGTAATATTTATGAAGGCACCATTATAGGGGAACGTAAGGTAAGATTTTTAAATAAATCTTTTGACTGTGTTGATGATTTTCCTCTAAACGAAAAAGTTGATGTTGTGATTCGTCCAGAAGACTTCATTCTTGGTAGAGTTGGCGAAGGTACAGTAGACGGATATTTACAATCTAAAGTCTTTAAGGGTGTACATTATGAGTATACGATGATGGTAGGTCGATATGAGGTCTTAATTCAAGATACAAGAAATATGCCTATCAACTGTATGGCAAGTATTAAGGTAGAACCTAGTAACATTCAAATAATGAATAAAGAGTTTGTAAGTAATATTTATGAAGCATACTTAGATAAGAACAATAAAGTAATTATTGATGAAACTCCATTTGATTGTGATGTTACGCAATTGATTCCAGGTTCTATTCTTGATGAAGAAGGTTATGTCGTTGATAAGAATGGAATTAAATACGATTTTACTGATGCGACTGTAAAGGCAGAAATAGGTTTAAATGATATAGAGATAATTGATAATGAAGACGATGGTACAATTTGTGGTGAAATTGTTTCATTAATATATAAAGGTGACCATTACCAAGTTATTATTAGAACAGAAGATGATGAAGATTTTGTGGTTGACACAGAATATTTATGGAATGAAAATGACCGAGTTAGTGTAAAAGTAGCTCCTGAAAAGATTAAATTAACACTAAAAGGAGAAATTAAGGCCTATGTCAAAGAATAAATTTCGTTTTTCTCGAAAGATGCTTGCTATTCCTTATGGCATGTTCTTAATGCTATTTGTGGTAGTGCCTCTTATTTTAGTTGTGTATTTTGCGTTTACAGATATTGATGGACATTTTACTTTTGATAATATCGTTGATTTTTTTAGTGATTCAACTAACATTAATACTTTATTAATAAGTGTTTTAATCGGTGTTGGAAATACAATTATTTGTCTGATTATTGGTTATCCAATTGCTTATATTATTGCGAAAAAAGAAAACAAGATGAGTTTTATTCTTATTTTATTATTTGTAATGCCTATGTGGATTAACTTTGTCCTTCGTACTGCGGCAACTCGTGATTTACTAACATGGGTAGGGATAAGTGGTGGTGAGCATCCTTATATTGCGACTATGATTGGTATGGCATATAACTATTTACCATTTGTTATTTTACCATTATATACAACAATGATTAAGATGGATCGTAGTCAAATTGAGGCATCAATGGATCTTGGAGCTAATCGTTTTCAGACATTTATTAAAACGGTAATTCCTATGACAATGCCTGGAATCATATCAGCAGTTTCGATGGTATTTATGCCAACGATGTCATCATATGTAATAAGTGACGTTTTGGGTGAAAGAAAAATATCTTTAATAGGAAATATTATCCAAACATATTTTGATCAAATAATGTGGAATATGGGTAGCCTTGTAGCCCTAATTATGATGATTTTTATCTTTATTGGTATGTTTATTACTCGTAATAGCCAAAAAGAAGAATTATCAAGAGGTAATTTATGGTAGAAAAAGTTAGTATGAATAATAAATGTCAAAAGGTTAAAAGTGTTGTTAAGAAGTCATACGTATATTTAATGCTTTTCATTATGTATGCTCCAATCTTATTACTCATTATTTTTAGTTTTACTGATTCGCAATTAATTGATTTTGATGCTTGGAAAGGCTTTAGTCTCAAACTTTATGAAAAGTTATTTCGTAATGAAGAAATAATGACTGCGTTACGTAATACCTTTATGGTTGCAATATCAGCGGCCATAGTTTCCACTGTTATAGGTACTTTAGGAGCAATTGGAATTTTCTATAGTAAAAAAAGAGTTAGAAAAGCTTTTGAATTGGTTGGTCAAATTCCAATTTTAAACCCTGAAATTGTTACGGCACTATCATTAAGTATTTTAGTAGTTGCTGTAGGAATAGGATTTAACTACTTTACTTTACTTATTGGTCATGTGGTACTAACAATACCATTTGTCGTATTAAGTGTTATACCTAAATTAAAACAATTAGATCCTAATGTATATGAAGCTGCTTTAGACTTAGGTGCGAAACCATCAGTTGCACTACGTAAGGTTATAATACCAGAAATTATGCCAGGTATCTTATCAGGATTTATTCTATCTATTACCTTATCACTAGATGATTATATTATTACCGCATTTACTAAAAATTCATCGTTTACGACTTTAAGTACTTATATTTATGGTTCAACCGCAAAAAAAGGTAATTTACCACCTGAACTTAGAGCGTTAACTACTATTATTTTTATTGTAACATTACTTGTTTTAATTTCCATTAATGTTTATAATAACAAAGTCGTAAAACGTAAAGGAGGATTGGCAAATGAAAAGAAACGTTAAAGTCTTTTTAGTAGTTTGTTTATCATTTGTATATTTACTGGGTGTTACTAGTTGTAAGAAAACAGAAACATTCAATAAAAATGTCCTTCGCATTTATAATTGTCAAGATTACATTGATGAGGGGTTAGACAGTGATACTGGTGAAAAAATCGGCCCATCTGTTATGGAAAGATGGAAAGAAGATTTTGAGTTTCGTCATCCAGGGCGTAAAGTAACTGTTGTATATGATACTTTTGAAACACCAGAGTACATGCTTAATCAAATTAAAACAGGTAAAAAGTTTGATCTTATTTGTCCATCAGATTATACAATTCAAAAAATGATTAAAGATGATATGCTTGAAAAATTTGATGAAGGAGCATTAAGTGGTGAAAATAATTATTTATCTAATGCTTCTCCATATTTAATTAATTTATTTGCAGAAAATGATTGGACAGAATACGCTGCATGTTATATGTGGGGTACTTTGGGTATTATTTATAATACCGAAATAGTAAATGAAGAAGATGTAAAGTATTGGAATGCGATGTGGAATGAAAAATATAAAGGTATCGCTACTGCCAAAGATAGTGTTCGTGATACATATTTCATGGGGGTAATGTATACGCATCAAGAAGAATTGCTTAAATATCGTAATGATTATTTGAATGGTGTAATTACTTCTGAAGAATACAATGTGAAAATTAATGAAGTTGCTAATTTAACTGATGATAACACGATAGAAACTGTTCGTCAAAACTTAAAGAAACTAAAAGACAATATTTTTGGCCTTGAAGTAGATAGTGGTAAGAGTGATATTATTACAGGTAAAATTGCGATGAGCCTTGCTTGGAGTGGTGATGCCGTGTATTCTATGGATTTAGCTGAAGAAAAAGGAGTTACCCTTGCATATTCAGTTCCTGAAGAAGGTAGTAATGTTTGGTTTGATGGTTGGTGTATGCCAAAAGGAGCTAATAAAGAACTAGCTCAAGACTTTATTAACTTTGTTTCAAGACCTGATATCGCGGCGTTAAATATGGATGTAACTGGTTATACTAGTGCTGTTGTTGGTGATGATATCTTTGATTTAATCAATGATTGGTATGGTAGTGATGCTGATGATGCAACTGAAGTTGATTTATCTTTCTTTTTCGGTGATAGTGTTGACTCATCTAAACTTACAAATGGCAAAGTAATTATCAAAACCGATGAAATTGGTCGGCAATTTTCTGCTCAATATCCGACAGAAGAAATTCTTGCAAGATGTGGCGTTATGCGGGATTTTGGAGATCAAAACAAAAAAGTACTAAGAATGTGGATGAACTTTAAAAGTAATTCCTTAGATCCAGTAGCCATTATCTTGTTATGTTTACTTGCTTTTGTGATTATAGCTAGTTATGTAATATTCTTAATTAAACGTCTTAACAAGAAAAAACGTATTAAGAATTATCAAAAAGCTAAAATTCAGCAACAAAATTAATCATGATTTATCGAAAATGGTTAGTGATAGAATTTATTATCACTGGCCTTTTTTTCTATTGAACTATTGTCTAATAAATGTTCTAATAAATGTATTGTCTTATTGGTTGCATTTTTTATTAAGTTTTGTTATAATAATTATATATTGCCGTTTTTCGCTTGGAGTGATCTGACAATTCACGAGAAAAACCGTGAGTCGCGTTAAGACAAATAGAGAGTGGAAAATCCAAACTAAGGTGGTACCGCGCATTCGTTTGCGTCCTTAGACGTTTTTTCCTATTTTTTATTATATGATTTTAGAAAGGATGATATTATGCATGTAACAAAGATGAAAGGAACACTAGACTTTTTTGATGATAGTGCTCTAAAGTACCAATTTTTAGAAGATAAGGCTAATATGGTGTGTCATCGATTTGGCTTTAATAAAATGATTACTCCGATATTTGAGGCTACTGAATTATTTACACGTGGCGTTGGTGAAGGTAGTGATATTGTTAATAAGGAAATGTATACTTTTTTAGATAAAGGGGAACGTTCTATTACTTTAAGGCCAGAAGGAACAGCCTCAGTTACAAGAGCATATGTGGAAAATAAATTATATGCCACTCCCGGCTTAAAGAAATATTACTATTTTGGACCTATGTTTAGATACGAAAGACCACAAGCAGGTAGATATCGTCAATTTACTCAATTTGGTATTGAAGCCTTAGGCCCTGGTAGTAGCTATTTAGATGCGGAAATTATTAATTTTGCATCAACATATTTAAAAGAAATTGGATTTACCAAACTAAAAGTATTAATTAATAATATTGGTAGTGGTGAAAGTCGAAAAAATTATGAGCAAGCATTAAAAGACTACTTTAAAGACCATTTAGATGAATTATGCAGTGACTGTAAAGTACGTTACGAAAAGAATCCTTTAAGAATGCTTGATTGTAAGGTTGACCATGATAATCCTGTTATGAAAAACGCTCCAAGTATTTTTGATTATTTAACTGCCGAAGATAAAAAATACTTTGATGATATTTGTGAAATTTTAAATCAATTAAATATTAAGTATGAAATTAGTGATCGCCTTGTTAGAGGTCTTGATTATTATACTAATGTGGTATTTGAATTTATATATGATGACCCTACATCTTCAATTAATGGTATCACCGTACTTGCAGGTGGTAGATATAATGGTCTTGCTCGTGAGTTAGGTGGACCGGACACCGATGCAATTGGTTTTGCATGTGGTATTGAAAGATTAATTATTGCTCTTGATGAACTTGGTAAATTTGCAGGTATTCGTGATAATGCTTTATTCCAAGTAATTACAATTGGTGAAAATACAAAAATAGCAGGTATTAAACTCGCTAATGAACTTCGCGAACAAGGCGATTATGTCGAAATAGACTATGTTAACCATAATTTAAAACCACAATTTAAACTATCTGATCGCTGCCATGCTAAGTATTTAGTTATTATGGGTGAAGATGAAATTAAAACAAATAGTTATAAAGTTAAAAATACACAGACACAAGAAGAAAAAATAATGACAAAAGAAGAAATTTTAAATTTAAAATAGAGGTATTAATATGTTAAGAAATGCAAATAACAATGAATTACGATTAGCAAATGTTGGCGAAACTAAAACCTTAGTTGGTTGGGTAAGTAAAAAAAGAAACCTAGGTGGTCTAGTTTTCATTGATTTAAGAGACCGCTATGGCATAACCCAATTAGTTGTTCGTCCTGAATCTTCCTTTTATGATGTAGCAAGTTCAGTCCGTAATGAATATGTACTACAAGTAACTGGTAAAGTTGTAGAACGTGAAAGTAAGAATCTTAACCTTCCTACTGGAGAAATTGAAATTGATGTAACCGATTTTAAAGTTTTAAGTACTGCTGAACAACCTCCATTTTTAATTCAAGATGATACAGATGCTTTAGAGGATTTAAGAATGAAGTATCGTTATCTTGATTTAAGAAGACCTTGTATGCAAAAAAACTTTATTTTACGTCATAAAGTAACAATGGCAATTAGAAATTATTTTGATAGTCTTGACTTCATTGAAGTTGAAACTCCAGTACTTGGCAAGTCTACACCTGAAGGTGCTCGTGACTTTTTAGTTCCTTCACGTGTACATCAAGGATCTTTCTATGCTCTTCCTCAATCACCACAAATGTATAAGCAATTATTAATGGTATCTGGTTTTGAAAGATACTTCCAAATCGTTAAATGCTTTAGAGATGAAGATTTAAGAGCTGACCGTCAACTTGAATTTACTCAAGTAGACGTGGAAATGAGTTTTATTGACGAAGAAGATATTTACACGCTAATTGAAGGATTATTAAAGAAAGTATGGAAAGATACTTTAGGTATGGATATTAAAACACCTTTTATCCGCTTACCTTATGATATTTGTATGAATAAATATGGTAGTGATAAACCTGATACAAGATTTGAAATGTTCTTAACTGATTTTAATGATTGGGCTAGAAAAGTTAACTCATCAATTTTTGAAAATAACTTTGAGGCTGGTGGTGTAGTTAAAGGAATTATTGTTAAAAATGCAGCACTACATTATTCACGTAAAGAACTTGAAAGATTAACAGAATTCGCTAAAAAATATCATGCAAAAGGCTTAATTTGGTTAAAGTATGAAAATGGCACGATGAGTGGGTCGATTGCGAAATTTTTAACTCCAGAAAACGTTAGTGAACTTGTTGAAAACTATCATCTTGAAAATGATGATTTAGTTTTAATGGTTGCTGATAATCTTGAAAATTGTAATTTTGCATTAGGTGGTTTAAGAACACTTGTTGCAAAAGAAATGAATATGATTGATGACTCACTATTTAATTTCTTATGGGTTGTAGATTGGCCTTTATTTGAATATAGTGAAGAAGAACATCGTTATGTTGCGGCTCACCATCCATTTACATCTCCTAAAGATGGTGATGAAGAACGCTTAATTAGTGATCCTGCTAGCTGTAAGGCTAAGGCTTATGATATTGTTTTAAACGGATATGAACTTGGTGGTGGCAGTATCAGAATTCATGACCAAGAAATTCAAAAGAAGATGTTTAAAGCAATTAGTTTATCAGACGAAGAAGTACAACGTCAATTTTCATTCTTTGTGAATGGATTAAAATATGGTACTCCTCCTCATGGTGGACTTGCAATTGGGCTTGATAGACTTGTTATGCTATTAACTAAGAATTCTAATTTACGTGAAGTAATCGCTTTCCCTAAGGCTGCAAGCGCTAAATGTCCAATGAGTGATGCACCAACTCCAGTTGATGAAACACAATTAAAAGAATTAGGCATTAGTGTTAAAGAAAAATAAAGGTGAATTTATGGGTAAATCAAAAGAATATATAACTTGGGATCAATACTTTATGGGAGTGGCAAAACTATCATCCCTTCGTAGTAAAGATCCAAATACTAAGGTAGGGGCTTGTATTGTTAATGAGAAAAAACGAATTGTTGGTATTGGGTATAATGGGTTACCATATGGATGCTCTGATGATGAATTTCCATGGGAACGTGAAGGTGAATTTTTGGAAACTAAATATCCATATGTAGTACATGCCGAACCAAACGCTATCTTAAATAGTACAAACAAATTAGATGATGCGACGTTATATGTGACACTTTTTCCTTGTAATGAGTGTGCAAAATTAATTATCCAAAGTGGTATAAAAGAAATAGTTTATGTATCAGACAAATATAATGGTAGTAACGATAATGTTGCATCTAAAAGAATGCTCACAGCAGCAGGTGTCAAATGCCGACAAATGAAAAATGTTGAGGTCATTATAAAAGCAGATGAGTAAGTTTATCAAGAAAAATAAGTGGTTTCTAATTAGTATTTTAATTCCCTGCCTTATTTTAATTTGCTTATCTACTATAAAAGTAAAAAAAGATATAATTGTTCCTTCAACAATAAATTCAATTGAAAACATTATCGCAATAGATGGAGAGAGTAAACTTACAGGTTCAATCAATGTTGTTTCTGTATATTCTTATGAAAAAGTTAGTTTACTTTCCTATTTACTTGCTAGTTGTAATCCTTACGCTCATATTGATGATAATATTGAATACACCAATATTAATAATAAAAAAGCATATATCGGTGGAATAATTCAAAAAGATTGTAGTATAAATAATGCTATTATCGCAGGTTATAAACAAGCTGGGTTTCAAATCAAATCTAAATTTCAAGGCTATTATGTTGATAGTGCAACAACGTATCTTGATAAAAATCTTGATATCGGAGATATGATTATATCAATCAATGGTGAAAAACTAGATAATGACTATACACCTTATCTCGCTATCCGTAAAAGTAATACCAAAATGGTTAATATGGAAATTATTAAGAACTATTATGGCGGTAATCGTGAAATATCAACTATAACTGTGAAAGCTCAAGAATTAAAGAATGCTGAGGGTAAAGTGGTATATTCATATGGCTTTAGTGCAGATAGTTACAATATTCCTGAAAATGATGATAGTTATCCTAAATTTACGATATTATGGGATAATGTTGATAGTATTGGACCAAGTGGAGGACTATTACAATCATTTTATGTTTATGAAAAATTAACAGGTGCGAGATTATCGCATAATTTAAAGATTGCAGGAACTGGGACTGTTGATATTAGTGGTAATGCAGGACTTATAGGTGGTATTGGTCAAAAGATAATTTCTGCTGAACTTTCCAAAGTTGATGTTTTTTTCATCCCCGTCACTTCGAAAGATTATGAAAATAATCCTAACGAAGTAAATTATTTAGAAGCAGTAGAAGAATATAGAAAATTGAAGAATCCGCATATGAAAATTGTTCCAGTATGGAATTTATCTTGTATTATTGAATATTTAGCGGAGTGCCAAGGATAATATGGAAAAGTTTAAGTTAAAGTATCAAGAAACTAAGAAATTAGTGTCTGAATTGAAAGAAATAAAGGTAAGTGGTAAAAAAGATACAGCTATAAGTATTTTTGCATGCATGATTACAATTATAATAATTGTTCCCTTTTATTTGATTATGCTAGAATTATTCAAACAATATTCTCCAGTAACTTGGGTTTATAAAATGTTAGTTATCATATTTTTCATTTTAATTTCATTGATATGTCCATTATATTCAACAATGAATTTATTGATTTTAAAGTATTACGTAGAAAAGGAAGAAGTACAAAGAATAAATGGTTTTTATTTGTTTCTAGTAGAACTAACTAGAATAAGTATGATCATTACAAGTGTTGTTATTGCTTCAATATTAACATTTTTACTTTGTAAATTCACGGGTTAATAAATGAATAATAAAAAATATAAAATTATTAATATAATTATTGCGGCGACAAGCTGTCTAATTTTAATAGGAATTGACCAATTAACTAAAAAACTTGCGATAGACAATCTTAAATTGGGTGAAAAAGTAGTGTTTATAAAGGGCTTACTTAACTTTAGGCTAGAATATAATACAGGCTTTGCCTTTGGTATGGGCGGTGGCTATCAAATTATATGGGGAATTGTTAGTATTATTGGTTGCCTAGTAATTGGTTTCTTTATGCGAAAAATTGATTTTAAACATAATATAGTATTTTCGCTCTGTCTTGTTTTATTATTTGCTGGTACATTTGGCAATATGATAGATCGCTTGTTCTATAAAAATGGGGTAATTGATTTTCTTGACCTTGCATTTATGAATTTTGCAGTATTTAACGTAGCAGATTCGTGCATAACCTTAGGTGCAATACTTTTAGCCATCTATATTCTATTTATTTACAAAGAACCACAAAAAAAGAACGACCCAGAACTTAACGAAAACGAAACTGAAGAAAAGGAGTCAAACGATGATTAAAGATGAATTTACAGTTGCCTATCGAGATGGTGAAGAGAGTATAAGAATTGATAAATATTTACCTACATGTTATGAAGATATTACTCGCAGTGAATTGAAAAAGTATTTTGACGAAAATAAGATAAAAGTAAATGGAAAACTTGTTAAACCAAGTTATAAAGTTGAGAATGGTGATTTGATAGAAATAGAAGAATTAGATGATGTAATTTCATCAGTTATACCTGAAAAAATAGACTTGGATATTGTGTATGAAGATGAAGATATCCTTGTTGTCAATAAACCATCTGGTATGGTCGTTCATCCTGCTCCAGGACATATGACTGGAACGCTAGTCAATGCTTTGATGTATCATTATCAAACATTGTCAACTATTAATGGTGAGAATAGAGCAGGGATTGTTCACCGTATTGACAAAGATACATCAGGTTTGCTAATTGTATGTAAAAATAATTTTGCTCACCGCAATATTAGTGAACAAATAAAAGACAAACGAGCTAAACGTACATATTGGGCAATTGTGACTGGTTCAATAGGTCATAACTTAGGTAAAATTGATGCTCCTATTGGACGTGATCCTGACAATCGCCAAAAAATGGCAGTTGTTGCAACTGGAAAACCGGCTGTTACACATTTTAGGGTACTTGATCGTTTCCGTGACTTCACTTTGCTTGAACTTGATCTAGAAACAGGCCGTACTCATCAAATTAGGGTACATATGGCTTATATTAATCATCCAGTATTTGGTGATCCTATGTATGGAGTAAAAAAACAAGTTAGTGAATTTGGTCAATATTTGCATGCTAAAAAAATTGGTTTCTATCATCCTAGAACTAATGAGTATATGGCGTTTGAAACTGAACTTCCTAAAGAATTTAAAGATATGCTAGATGAATTAAAACGTGAGGATTAATTTTCCACGTTTTAATTACATGGGGAGGATTTATGAAGATAATTGTAATTGGTTGTGGAACTATTGGTAAAACAGTAATCGACCATATATCGAAAGAAAGGCATAACACCATTATTATTGACAATGATAAAGATGTAGTTGAAAAACTTATTGAAAAGTATGATGTAATGGGTGTTGTTGGTAATGGTGCTAGTCTAGAAATTCAAGAAGAAGCAAACGTTAAGAATGCAGATTTGGTTATTGCGGTATCATCAGATGATGAAATTAATATTCTTGCTAGCTTAGTTGCGAAAAAACTAGGTGCGAAGAGTACAATTGCAAGAGTTCGTAACCCTGAATATCGTAGACAAAGTGTTTTAATGAAAGAGGAATTAGGTCTTTCAATGATTGTTAATCCTGAAGAAGAAACAGCCGCGGAAATTACTAATATGATTAATTTGCCAACTATTTCTAAAATTGAACATTTCGCGAAAGGATTGGTAAATTTAGTTGAGATAGTAATTGAAAAAGATAACCCTTTAATTGGCGAAACTTTGATTTCAATGAATAAAAAATTAAATACCAAAGTGTTGATTTGTGCAGTTGAAAGGGGAAATGAAGTTATTATACCAAGTGGTAATTTTAAATTACAAGAAGGTGATAGAATCAACTTTACGGCAGAATCATCATCACTTCGTAGC
>SAMEA104315439__coassemble_130_pt1 | contig 42975 bp, 32 predicted proteins | sample SAMEA104315439__metabat2_low_PE_048 | metagenome-assembled genome bin SAMEA104315439 (sample SAMEA104315439) | gut metagenome | biome: Monkey gut; feature: monkey-associated habitat; material: faeces | place: China | collected 2013 | reverse complement strand
GCCGAAATCTTTCATGAAGTCATTTACCATTTCTTCACGTGTTGCGTAAACACCAACAAGTGTACCACCATTAGCATCTAGTGTAATATTGAAAACTGCTTCTTTCCAACTTGCAACTAATTCAAGATTGCCTGTTGTACCTTTTTCAATTTTTTCAATTAGTTTGTCATTTAATAACCAACCAACAAATACATGATTATTCTTAGTAGGAACAGGTAAAACAACTTCATCTTCAACTGTGTAAGTTGTTGCTCCGCCTTCAAGAGTTCCTTCTTGTAAATCATAAGTAATTGTGTAAGTAATTACTTCCCACTTAGCAACAAGGGTAACATCACCAAGGTTTTCAGTTGTTAATTGTTCAACTTTTGTATCATTTAAATACCAACCTAAGAATGTATAACCAGCTTTTGTTGCAGCAGCAAGACTAATTGGTAATTGTTCAACATTGAAAGTAGCAGGGTTGCTCTCTGCATTTGTTCCGCCATTTAATTCATATGTAATTGCATATGCTTTTGGAGTCCATGTAGCAACAAGTGTAACATCACCAAGAGTACCAGCAGGAATAGTTTCAACTACTTCTTCACCAAGTTTCCAACCAGCAAAATCATAATGTTCTTTTGTTGGAGCAGCAAGACTAACTGGTAATTGATCAGCATTGTATTTTGCAGGATTACTTTCTGCATTTGTTCCGCCATTTAATTCATAATTAATTGCGTAATCAATTGCTTCAAATTTTGCAACTAAATTCATGTCTGCAACATTTTCAAGTGTAATTTGTTCAACTTTTGTATCACCATTGAACCAACCTAAGAATGTATAGCCAGCTTTTTCAGCGCCATTTAGAACAAGTGGTAAATTTTCAACTGTGCAAGTTTCAGGATTTTCAGCAACAACAACACCACCATTAAGGTCATAACTTAATTTGTAGTCTATTGCTTTCCATTGTGCAGTTAAAGTGATATCACCAAGAGTTTCAGTAGGAATTTCGTTAACTAATTCTTCTGAATCACCTAGTTTCCAACCTAAGAATTCATAACCAAACTTTGTAGCTGGAGCTAAGCTAATAGGTAAATCTAATGCACTATATAAATCTAAATTGCTTTCAGCATTTGTTCCACCATCAAGAACATAAGTAATCTTAAATTGTGATTCAATAACAACAATAGTTATTACTTTTTCTTCTGTTTCACCTCTTGCTTCATCATCAGGATAATCTGAAACGATAACTTTAACAGTTCCTTTACCAACTCCATTTGCGGTAATTACACCGTCTTCAGTTATTGTAGCAATATCTGATGATAAATCAAGTGCTTCAAATCTAGCTGTAGCTTCAGTATAGTTATGAACTAATTCATAAGCAACAGTTTTTTGTCCGCCTTTTAGTACAACAATTTGATCTTCAACTTCAATTGTTGGTAAAGCAGCTTTCTTTACAATAATAGTTGCCTTATCATAAACTGATGTTTTATCTTTCCAGTATACTTTTACTTCTGTAGTTCCTTCTTTAACAGGTTCTAATATACCGTTGTTGTAACGAACAATCTCTTCATCTAGAGATTCATAAACTAATTCAATTTCTGCAACATCTACTGATGCAGAAGCTTTAACTACAGGTTTTAATTCTTTTGTAGATTGCATTCTAACTTCGTATTCATTTTTTTCAAAATAAACACGAACAGTGTTTTGTGTTGGAAGACATCCTACAAGACAAAAAGCTGTAGCAATGATTGTTAAAAATAAGAAAATTCTTTTTTTAAGTTTCAACATTTTTTTCTCCTTTACCTTTCTTAATTTTTACACTTTATTATATCATTTTTTGAATTCTTTGTAAAGCGTTTTCATTTTTTATTTAAGCTTTAGTAAAGAAATTTAAGTTTTTGTCTAGTTTCTATCCATTATTTTACCAACTGCTATCCCATTTTTTCGTGAAAAAACCCAGTGATTTATAAATCTCACTGAGTTTTTCAATTATTCGCCCTTATCAATTATTGGAGTAAATTGTGAGGAACCTGGAATTGCTGCCCAAAGTGTAATAGATTCTGATTTTCCATCCTTAGACACAGTTATTGTATAACTTACAGATTTTGTCTTTTCATCCTGTTTAATTACTCTGCCTAAATCATTTAGATATTCTGGATTATTTGATTTAAATGTTACAGTATATCCTGCATATTTAGTAATCATATTGTATTCAAATTGAACAAGTTGAATAAACTTATCCCAGAACCCATTGCTACGCATTGTAGCAGGGCATGGTTTACCACTGAAATAGTGGTGAGGTTTAACATCATCAATTGTTAAATTATTAGCCTTCATTAAATGAGCAACAAGCTTAGCTGTTTTTTGCCAAGTATAATAAATGTCGGATCCTTTGTTAACTGTTGTTTCCATGCCGATACCATTCATATTTCCGCCATAATTTGCGATCTTTAGATATTCTTTGTTAAAGTACGTATTACCCATATAATAATAACCATTTTGAATTACTACTCTAACCCCCATATCATTAATTGAATCAGTCGTTAAGATTTTGCCATCATTTGTTGGTGCTACAATTGTCGTTTTTACACCATTTAATGCATAATAACCATCTTCGGTGATTGTTACTTTTGGATGTTTGTCATCCGTTGCCTTAACACCAGTTGGGTTCAAATGATATTCACTTGCTGAAGAATGACCATCACCAGCATGATATGCTACCTCATTATCTGGAATATGATGATAAATTCCATCGTTTGCTACTGTATAATGCCATGATGTACCACCGCCACCACCAACAATATATTTAGCATGAGCAAGTCCATCAGCAGTTGATGCAGATGATGCAGTATCATGAACAACAATATAGAATTTTTCTCTTACCTCACCAGGTCTGTTACCCATACCTTTAGGTACTAAATAATCTTCATTTACCTCAAATGGTTCAAATAAATAGTCTGTAACGCTGCCTAATAAACGATGTTCATATACAAATTGATATCCCGTTACCGTAATATTCTTAGCGATTATTTCCGCAGCAGCATTATCAACAAAGTATCTTAATAATTCACTCATTTCACTAACTCCTTGTTTTACAGTTACCCCAATTGAGGCAAAAATATTATCATTATCTTCACAACATACAGTAATTAAGGTACTACCTTCACCAATACCAGTAACCACACCGTTACTAACTTTGGCAATTGTTTCATTATCACTAGACCAAACTAATTTAGTAATATCAACTGTTTTAGGTAACATATATGGTGTAACAATGATTCTAATTGTTTCATTAATTCCTAATACTTGAGTTGTTTCATATGACAAATCTAATCGAGATAATCCCCAGTAAGCTCTTAATACTACATTGTAGTTTGTACCTACAGGAATTTCAAATTTCATTTTTTCTAAATCAAGATCTTTACTACTGTCATTAATTTTCCATCCTAAGAATGAAGCAGTATTTTTTTCTAAATTTGGCAATGTAATAGGTAGATCATCAACACTAAAACCGCTATATTTTTCTAAATAATCTTTAGGCATTAGAGCCTTATCTTCTTCACTTATGTCAAAGGTAATTGAGTAAATCACATCTTCAACTGTTATTTCAATGCTATCAGTAAATCCGCTTTCAGTAGTAACTCTTATTGTTGTTGTACCAGGAAGTAAGGCTTCAACTTTACCTGTTTCGCTAACCACTAGTATATTTTCATTTTCAACATCAAAGATGCAATTTTCAGTAAAATTACCTACGCTAAATACAACATTTAATTGTTGTTTTCCGCCTCTGTTCATTGTCGTTTGAGCTCTTAACGTCATACTAGTAACATATACTTCAATTTCTTCTTGATAGTAACCATTTAAGTTAACTATAAGTTTTGCCATTCCTTCTTTTACGCCCTTAATTTCATGCTTGTTTGTTACTTCTACAACTGAAGAGTCACTAGATATAAGTTCATAATCCTCAAATTGTTGATTATCATCAATTAAAACATTGAAATTAGAAACGCCATCAAGCGCAAGAGCCTTTTTATATTGATATGTGAAGTTCATTATAACTGTTATTTCCACTTGACACTCTTCACCATTCCATTTTAGAGTAAGTGTAGCGGTTCCTACAGATAATGCTTCAATTTGTGTTAATGAAATTACTTTAACAACTTCTGGATTACTTGAAGTAAGTACAGCATCATTCATTTTTATATTTTGGGCATTAGTGCATTCAATTTTTTGAGTTTGTCCCTTTTTCATAACAGGTTCTAGTTTTATTTTTAATTCATCTATAACTTCTACTTCATATACTTTTACAAATTCTTTATAGCTAATCGTTATTTTTGTCTTACCTAATTTTTGAGAAATTAGTCCACCTTTTTGAAAAGTAATAACATTATTATTTTCGATGCTAACTTCATAATCAGTAATAATGTCATTTTGATATTTAACAATTAAACGATGTCGAGTATTGCACACTAATTGATTAGGGATATTTGTACTTAATCCACTATTAACAATTATTTTTCTTTCTAGTTTTTGAGTGCCAACTTCAATCGTTATCGTTACTTCACCGGCAGCACATGCAATAAGTTTATTATTTTCTATTCTTATAATGCTTTCATCAGCACTAATAATATTTTTAATAGTTTCTTCGGCTGTAACTTCATAAACGTCATCAACATACATTATTTCAGGCACTATGTTATCATAGTTCTTTTTGTCGCCTTTACCAGTATTATTACAGCCAAATAATACTAATGTCATTAACATGCAAGTCAAAAGGCATATTGTTGTAAATATTCTCTTATTTTTCTTCATTTTTCTCACACTCCTGCATACATTATAACATTTTACTCCTTTTTTTTCAATACATTTAGATTAACAAAGTAAGCGTTATAACTCTAATCCAAACTTTTAATGCTTGTTTTAAAAGGAAATACTTTTGCCGAGTATTACTTTGCTAGTTACTATTAATAATTATGCTATACATCTATTTTGCAAATTATCTATTAATTGATACTTCTAGGGTTTACTTTTTTATCTCGTATAATGCTTTTTTTATTCCTTCCCTTAAATATTTATTATAATATCTAATTTCTTCAAAATTATAAAATGATGAAATATTTTTTAATGGTTTCTTGTTGATTTATTTGATGTATAGTAATTGTTATTGTTTTAAACATTTTCTTCATCACCATTTTTTTGATAAAACAGCAGTCTTTTAGATGATACTAAGAAATTGCGTGTTATGTTATGAATAAAAGTACAAGTAGTATTTTGTTTAGTATAGCCAAGTTATATACTCCTGTTTTTTCTTTATAGCATTGAAATTTCCTTATAAATAAAAAAAGAATAGCACTTATGACTATGTGCTATTCTTCAAAAAATGAAAAGTTATTTCTTATCTCTAAAGAATCGTTTAATACGATCAAAGATACTATTACTTGCCGTTTCATCCGTATTTGACAATTCGGTAAATAAATCTTTTTGTTTACTAGTAAGCTTAGTTGGTGTTACTACTTTTACAGTTACATACTGATTACCACATCTACCTGTAATTTTGTTATCAATACCTTTACCAGACATTTTGAATCTAGTGCCAGTTTGTGTGCCAGCTGGAATCTTTAGATTAACCATTCCTTGTAAAGTTTTCACTTCAATTGTGGCTCCTAAAGCAGCTTGACTAAATGTTATTGGTAATTCTAACATTATATCATTACCATCTCTTGTAAAGATTTCATGTGGTTTAACTGTAACACGAATTAATAGATCGCCTTTTGAGCCACCATTTGTTCCGGCTTCCCCTTCACCTGCTAAACGAATAGTTTGATCATCATTAATTCCGGCCAAAATATTGACGTTGATAGTTTTATTTTTCTTAACACGTCCGCTGCCATTACATACATGACAAGCGTGGGCGATTTTTTTACCACGGCCATTACAATCAGGACATACTGTTTCAGTCGAAATACGTCCTAAAATTGTTGCTTGTTGAACTACAACACGTCCAGTACCATGGCACTTTTGACAAGTAGTTACATCACTTGGAGTTTCAGCTCCTGATCCATGACAATTTTCGCACTCTTCATAACGGCTGATATTTATTGGTTTTTTAACACCAAACGCAGCTTCTTCAAATGTTAGTGTTACATCGACAATAATGTCTTTTCCCCGTGTTGCTCCAGTGCTACCTCTAGATGAGCGACCTCCCCCAAAGAAACTGCTAAAGATATCTTCAAATCCGCCAAAGCCACCAAAACCGCTTGAACCTCCGGCAAAGCCAGAACCGCCAAATCCATTAGTTGGATCTTCGGTTCCGTAATTGTCATAATTTGAACGTTTTTCCGGATCGCTTAAACAGTCATAAGCAACTTGAATTTCGGCAAATTTTTCAGTAGCATTGGGGTCAGTGCTGACATCAGGATGATATTTTTTCGCAAGGCTACGATATGCTTTTTTAATCTCATCTTGTGTGGCATTTTTGTCTACGCCTAACACCTCATAATAATCTCTTTTTGTTGCCATAAATGACCCCTCTCCATTCTAATAATAGTTTGATACTACTATTTATATTATTTAACGTCTTCGTAATCAGCATCAACAGTGTTATCATCACCAGAGTTATTATTGTTGTTGTTATCACCATTTTCAGCTTGACTCTTAGCTTGTTGTTCTTTTTGAATCTTTTCGTATGCTTTTACGGCAATTGATTGAGCATCCTTTTCAAGAGCTTCTTTCTTAGCCTTAATTTCATTTAAGTCAGTTCCTTCTAGAGCTTTCTTTAATTCTTCCTTAGCCGCATTAACTTTAGATTTTTCATCTTCAGTTGCTTCATCACCTAAGTCAGCAATTGATTTGTCAACCGCAAACATTAGTTGTTCACATTCATTACGAAGGTCAGCTTCATCTTTCTTAGCCTTATCGCTTGCGGCATTTTCTTCAGCTTCTTTAACCATACGGTCAATTTCTTCATCGCTTAAGCCATTACCATCACTGATTGTAATAGTTTGAGATTTACCAGTTCCTAAATCTTTAGCACTAACATGAACGATACCATTAGCATCGATATCGAATTTTACTTCAATTTGAGGAACACCACGAGGAGCAAGTGGAAGACCAACTAATTGGAACTTACCTAAAGTCTTGTTGTCGGCTGCCATACTTCTTTCACCTTGTAGAACATGAATTTCTACACCAGGTTGATTATCTACAGCAGTAGAGAAGATTTGTGATTTAGTAGTAGGGATTGTTGTATTACGTGGAATTAATACAGTACATACACCACCTAATGTTTCAATACCAAGTGATAGAGGTGTAACATCTAGTAATAGTACATCTTTAACATCACCAGCAAGAACACCACCTTGAATTGCGGCACCCATTGCTACTACTTCATCAGGGTTAATACTACGGTTAGGTTCTTTACCTAATTCACGACGTACTAATTCTTGAACAGCAGGAATTCTTGTTGAACCACCGACTAATAATACTTGATCAAGGTCACTTGCTTTAAGTTTAGCATCACGTAAAGCTTGACGAACAGCATTAGTTGTAGATTCAATTAAATCACGAATTAATTCTTCAAATTTAGCTCTTGTTAAAGTCATATCAAAGTGAACAGGATTGCCACTAGCATCAACAGTAATAAATGGAATGTTAATGTTAGTTTGAGCCATGCTACTTAATTCCTTCTTAGCTTTTTCAGCTTCCATCTTTAATCTAAACGTTGCAGATTTATTAGTTGATAAATCAATGCCATTAGATTTCTTGAATTCTTCAACTAAGTATTTTACAACACGATTATCAAAGTCGTCACCACCAAGACGGTTGTTACCAGCAGTTGATAATACTTCATATGTACCATCAGCAAGTTGTAGAATAGATACATCGAATGTACCACCACCAAGGTCATAAACTAAGACAGTTTGTTCTTTTTGGCTTTGTTTGTCAATACCATAAGCAAGTGCTGCGGCAGTAGGTTCATTGATAATACGTTTTACATCAAGGCCAGCAATCTTACCAGCATCTTTAGTTGCTTGTCTTTCAGCATCATTGAAGTATGCAGGAACAGTAATAACTGCTTCAGTTACTTTTTCACCTAAATATGCTTCAGCAGTAGCTTTTAAGTTTTGTAGAATCATTGCTGAAATTTCTTGTGGTTTATAAGATTTACCAGTAGATTTGATGTTTACTTCATAATCTGTACCCATATGTCTCTTGATTGAGAATACTGTATCAAGGTTAGTAGCAGCTTGACGACGTGCATTTTCACCAACGATTATTTCCCCATTTCTGAATGCTACAACTGATGGTGTAGTTCTCATACCTTCGGCGTTAACGATAACTTTTGGTTCGCCACCTTCCATAACGGCAACACATGAATTTGTTGTACCTAAGTCAATACCTATAATTTTGCTCATAATAAATTTCCTCCTAAATTCTTTTTTTATTTACTTACTTTGACCATACTTGGTCTTAATACGCGGTCTTTATAAATGTATCCAGTCATTAATTCTTCAACTACAATATTTGATTCAGTGCCTTCTACTTCGACTGTTTCAATGGCTGAATGATAGGCTGGATCAAAAGGTTTACCTAAAGCCTCAATTTGTTTTACACCATTTTTTTCTAGAATTTGTTTGAATGAATTATCAATCATAACAAATCCATCAAGAAATTGTTTTAATTTTTCATCATCTGTTTTTTTATTAACAGCTTTATCAAATATATCAACAATATCAATTAGTTGCATTAAAAAATCAGCTAAAGCATATTTACGATCTTTTATTCTTTCTTCATTTGTCCTCTTCTTGAAGTTTTCAAGTTCAGCTAAATTTCTTAATAATTGATCTTTTAATTCTGCATTTTCTTTTTTTAATGCTTGATTTTCTTCATATAAATGATTTTTTTTATGTTTCTTATTTTTTTTATTTTCTTCAGACATATCGCTTTCAACTTCTTTTGTTTCTTCAACTATTTCAGCCTCAGGTGCTACATCCATTTCTTTTTCTTCTTCACGGTAACGATTGTTTTCCATTATATTCCTCCCTTATAATACTTTTTTGATGTTTTTCGCAATATGTTCAAGTAAAGGAATTACCTTAACATATTCCATTCTAGTAGGTCCTAAAATACTAATGGTACCAACACTACCTTCTTTAGTTTCATAAGGAACTGTTACAACTGAACAATTTTCCATTACTTTTATTTCATTTTCAGTACCTATTTTAATTGTTAATCCTGAGGCATCAGTGTTAATCACACGCAAGATGTTCTTTCTTTCCATCGCATTAAATAAGTTTTTAACTTTTTCAATGTCTTGAAATTCAGGTTGTGATAGCATGTTATATTGTCCAGCCAAATGATATTTATCAGCCGCCATATTCATGAAGGCATCAAGGAATGTATTAACTAATTCACTATGATAATTTAAATAATCTCTTATTTCATCATTTAAATTTGGATTGTTAATCACATTTTTAATATCACTAACTAAGACATTATGAAGAATTTCATCTAAGACGCTTACCACTTGTTCAAGTTCTCTTGGACTAACCACTTCAGGAACAAGAATTTTTTTACTTTCAACATGACCATGATCAGTTACCATTAATATAACTGCTTGGTTACCCTTTAAGGATATGAACTCTAGCTTTTTAATTCTTGAAGTATATGCTGTCTTACCAAGGGCAATTGATGCATAATTAGTAAGTTGTGACACCATATCCATTGATTCATATAATGCTTGTTCAAGTGATATGTTAGGTCTTTCAAAGATTTCATCAAGCATTGGGAAGTCATCATTCGCGGTTTCGTTTCGACGCATTATTTCTTCAACATATAAACGATAACCTTTTTCTGATGGTACTCTTCCGCTTGAGGTATGCATCTTTTCTAGATATCCTAATTCTTCAAGTTCAGCCATATCATTTCTTAAAGTAGCTGTTGAAAAGTTAAGTTCTGGTCGCTTAGATAATACTAGTGACCCAACAGGCTCATTTGTTTTTACGTATTCTTCAACAATTCCAATAAGAACTAATTTTTGTCTTTCGGTAATCATCAAACCGCCTCCTTTAGCACTGTTTCAAACTTACTGCTAATATTATATCACAATATTTTAGCAATGTCAAGTACTAAGTGCTAATTTTTTTAAAAAAATAAAGATTAATTCATTTTTTCTGAATTAACCTTTATTATTATAAGATCATTTATTCTTTTTTATACATCAAAAGTATCTTTTATTTTGTTTGTAAATAGTAATTATACTTTAATTCATCATTTAATGTTGTTTCATCACCATGGCCTGGGTATACATTATAGTTAATTTTTTGTTTTTTTAACACTTCTAGAGACTGCATCATTCTAATAGCACTACTAGTATCAAGGTCAGTTCTGCCAATTCCATCCTTAAACAAAAAGTCACCACTAAATAAATTATCGTCTATAATGTAGCACATCATACAGTTCGTATGTCCTGGTGTGTACCAACATTTTATTTTAAATGAGTTTAAGTTAATGGTTTCACCATCTTGAACATACTGGATTCGGTCTTCAGCTATTGAGGTAGGACTTTTTTCACCAAAGTAGATAGCACAACTAGAGCGTGCATTTTCAAGTTTGATTTTAGCATTTTTATGCATATAAACTTTAAAGTTCCCAAGTTTCATTAAATCTTTTAACTCTTTAAAATGATCATAATGACCATGAGTTAAAAGTACTCCTTCTATTTTTCTATTTCCAATATATTTTTGTAAAACCTTTAGATTATTAGCCGGATCAACTATGATACATGAATCACAAGCATATACTAAATATGTGTTAGCATTTTGGGGATTATCACAAAATGTTTCTATTTGATAGTTCATTATTTAATTTTAGGTAGGCTTGCGGCCGCAATAGATTGACCAACACGACGAGAATTTTCATCAGGCATCATAAGTTTGATACCAGCTAAATGAGGAAATTCATTTCTTAAAACTTCATTAGCTTTATCAACCACAATTAGGCCACCATCACCACTTGTTACACGTCCTAATAATAATAAGTATTTAATATCATAGAATTCACTGTAATATGCAAGCGTATAGCCTAAATAAATACCAATATTTTCATAAATTTGAATAGCTCTTGGATCTTTTTTCTTCATTAATCCTTGAACAACTTTAAGTTTTTCAGCAGGAGATAAAGATTCATCAAGTTCAATACCCGCAAAACCAGCTAATTTAATAACACCATCTTGACTGAAGTATTTAACACCGCAACCATAGTCACCACTCCATTCATCTACCATCGCACCTTTATTATAATCAACTGGAACGAAAGCAAGTTCACTTAACCAACCATTTAGGTTACCATCTTTATTAATATAACCAGCAGCTTCACTTGTGCCCATAGCGATACCTAAAACGCAACCATCATTAAGTTCCATCGCACCAGCAAGCGCAGTAACATCGCCATCATTAGCAACTTCAAGTGGAACATCACCTATTTCCTTAGCACAGTTGATGTACATCTTACGAACAACACGATCAAAATCTGCATCATTTACTTTAATAAATAAAGAAGCAACACGAACTTCATTATCAATATAAATACCAGCACTACTTACGCCAATCGCATCAACTCTAGGCATTTTTTCAGCTGCACGTTTGAAACTATCTAAAATACCAGCATAATGATATTCAGGATCACTATTAATCTTAGGGAACCATACTACTTCTTCGCTGTATACAACTTTACCATCGATAACAGCACTAACTTTACGGTCAGAACCACCTGCATCAAAACCGATACGACAACCATCTAGGTTACCACCGGCAGGAAGACTAGCTTCAACACTTGTAGGAACTTCATCAAATTCACAAGCAATTACTTCAAATGGTTTATCATAAACTTTAGCCATAAAGTTAACGTCAAAACTTCTTGAACCGTTTACTGAGAACACTTCTTGCATTTTTTTAACTAATTCAGGATTACCACCTAAATAAATTTTATATCCGCCAACTACCCAAAGAATACTCTTGATTAATCTTTCTATCATTTCTTCATTTTCTGCTGATACACCTGGTAAAACTTTTAGGTCATAGCGATAGCGATAACCTTTGTTTCTTTCTACACAAATTGCGAAAGGAACAGTACCTTTTTCTTTAAATTCTTTTAATTTAAGAGCCATTGGCATAAAGCTAGGTTCTAGACTTGGAACATATTTCATTTTTTCTTCCTCCTAATATTTTATATGTTTTTGTGTTTTTTTAACTATTTAATTAGATGTTCATATATTCCATCTAAATTATATCTTCTTCGTTCATCTTGAACAAAGATATGAACAATTACCGAATTTAAATCAACTAAAAACCAAGTTGCTTCATTTCCAGCATTAAAGCTTCTTACTTCATATCCAAGAAGTGGTGCTTCTTTTTTTAAGTAATTAGCCGCAGCACTACCTTGTCTATTACTATTTACTGAGCATATTATTACGGTATCATAATAAGGAGTATACGTAGTTGTATCATATACTCTTACATCAGTTACAACCGCTTTATCTAGTATTTTCAATAATTCTTCAACCATTTTTTATTACCTCTTTATAATAATTATATGTTTCAATACTTAATGAATAAATATCTGATTTTTTCGCATTCAAGTATTTAAATTGTTCTTCAAGCATAACCACAATTGCTCTATCTAAACTTTCAAATGCTATTTTTCTAACTTTTTCAAAATAATCACCTATGCGTCCTAATTCTATGTAATCACTTAAAAAGATTAGTTTTTCAAGATTTGTCATATTCTTATGACCAGTAGTATGATAAAATATCGCTTTTAAAACTTCTTCATCATTAATATGATATTTTATTTTCGCAACAACAGCACCAGTAAACGAATGCCAAATAAGTGGAACGTTTAGTAGTTCTCTTGTAATCATTTTTGGTAAATATTTTTCTAATATTTCAAGATTTTCTTCATTGCTTAAATTTTTAGTTATATCATGTAAAAGACTAGCTTCTCTTATTTTGTTGTTATCAACCTTTAAGTTATAATATTCATTTAATTTAAGAGCCATTTCCATAACCCCAACACTATGCAAGTATCTTGGATGATTTTTTAATTCTTCATTTATCATAAAATACTCTTAATCAAGGTGTATCCAATTTTAGAAGACATTGTCAAATTAACTTTTAAATTTTCTCCCTTTAAATGGATAAAACCAACTCCTGAAATTATCAAATCATAAAAATCATCATTTGGAATTTCTAATTCAATCGTTTGTTCTTCTCCTAGGCGTTCTTTTTCTTCTACTCTAAGGGGAGGTACAAGTAATTTATATTCTTGTGTTTCTTTTATTTTATCACTGTTTTGAAGTTTTGTACGATGTAAATATAACTCATTTGAAACAAAGAAACTCGAAGAAATATTACTACCTTCAATAAAATCAAGTTTAACAAGGCCACCTAGAAAGATTGTTTGGTCTTTGTTTAATTGAAACGTTCTCACCTTTAAGAATGATTTAGGAGTTAATATCTTAACCGATTCATAGTCTAAATATGCATTGAAAGATTTATCATTGATAATACCTGGGGTATCATACATATAAAATTTACTGCCAAGTTCAACCTTAATCATATCCATAGTCGTTTGGAATTGATCACTAGTTGTTAAGGCATCGTTTAATGAACCATAGCATATTTCTTTAACGCTATTAATAAACGTTGATTTACCTACACTAGCATTGCCAACAACATAGCAATTATTGAAGTATGGCCTATTAGTATATTTATTTATTCTTATTTTATCAATTTTTTTAAGTACATTTTCAATATTCTTTTTTGAACGTGCCGAAACAAGATATGTGCTAATTACATTTAGTCCGTATTCACTAGCCAAAGTCTTTACGCTTTCTTCAATATGGCGTAGTTTTACACTTTTAGGCATTAAATCAATTTTATTAATTAAGATGATTACTTTTAAACTACCTATTATTTGAGCTATTTCTTTTGAAAGTCCACTGTAAATATCTAGCACATCAACAAGCAGTAAAACGACATCATGTTTATTGTTCGTTCTTATTTTATTCATTTTATCTTCAAAAGCTTTATTATCAATTTGTGGAACATATCGACGATTATAATGAATAATGTCAAAGCATCTTTTACAATACACTTGTTCCCCATTTTCAATAATATGAATTTCACTAACATATCCTTTTTTATCTGGATCTGTCGTTTGAAGATTTACGCCGCAACCAATACACTTCATTATGCATTCTCCTTAAACTCTAAAATTGCTCTTGCGATTTTGGGATTTTCTTTCATCATCTTTTTAATTATTCTTTTTTCACGTAAGCGGTTTATTTTAGTATACCACTTTTGATGTTTTATATCAATCGTTTTAACAAGAATACTTTGAATTCCTAAATTATTAGCACAGGCAATATCAGTTACTAACTGATCACCTAGAAAGATTGTTTCTTCAAGTTTTATATTGTGACTTTTCAAATATTCTTTTAACCTTTTTGGCGATGGCTTGTTGGCCTTTGTTAAGTAGCCATCAATATTAAACGTTTCTTGTAATTTTAAAATTCTATCTTCATTATTATTAGTAATAATATAAAGTTTTAACCCAGTTTCACTTAATCTTTTTTTCCATTCAATTAAGTTATTAGTAGCCTTAGTTTCATAATACGGAAGCAAAGTATTATCTAAATCAGAAATGATAATTTTCTTTCCTTGTGCATATAATTTACTAAAGTCAATGTCATAAATTGATGAAAAAACAAATGTTGGTGTATATTTACTCATTGTTATATTACCTCATATTATATTATACCAAATTTTGTTATTTTTGTCTATTAATTAATTACAAGGAGGAATAAAATGTTTAATCTACTATTGTTATTTTTACTGCCACTCGTTGGCGCCATCAACTCTCAAAGTTTTCCTGAAGTCTTAAGTCCTGAAGATGAAGAAAAATACTTAAAAGCTTGGAAAAACAAAGATTTAAATGCTCGTAATACTTTAATTGAGCATAATTTAAGACTTGTTGCCCATATTGTTAAAAAGTTTGAAAATTGCAAGGAAGATAAAGATGACCTTTTATCTATTGGAGCATTTGGTTTAATTAAAGCAGTTGATACCTATAATTTTGAAAGTAACACTAAACTTGCGACCTACGCCGCAAGATGTATTGAAAATGAAATCTTAATGCATCTAAGGAGTAATAAAAAATATAAAGATACAGCCTCTTTATACGCCCCTATTGGTGAAGATAAGGAAGGAAATGAAATCAAACTTTACGATATTATTGAAGACCCTTCACCTAGTATGCTTTCAAATATTATTCAAAATGAACACGCTAAAGCTATTCATGAGGCTTTAAACACTTTAAATGAAAGAGAATTAGATATTATTTCTAGGCGTTTTGGTTTGAACAACCATATGGTCGAAACGCAAAAAGAAATTGCGAAAAGTTTAGGCATTAGCAGGAGTTATGTGTCACGAATTGAAAAAAGGGCCTTAACTAAATTATATCTTTTCTTAAAAGACTAAATACAACCTTTTTTTCAAAAAATATTGTATAATATCTAGTAGAGGTGATTTTATGGAACAATTTTATCGAACTTCTCTACTAATATCTGAAGAAAAACTTCATGAATTAAGCACAAAAACCGTTTTACTATGCGGAGTTGGTGGAGTTGGCTCTTATGTTCTTGAAGCGTTAGTAAGAATGGGAATTGGTAATTTTATTATTGTTGATAATGATGTTGTCAGTATTACAAATTTAAATAGACAGCTCATTGCCTTACATTCTACTCTAGGACAAAGCAAAGTTGAAGTTGCGAAAGCAAGAGCACAAGATATCAATCCTAATATAAGCATTAAAGCTTTACCTCTTTTTATTAGTAAGGATACCATTTCCGAAATATTTAATGAAAAAATTGATTATGCTGTTGATGCAATCGACAATGTAACTGGAAAACTTTTAATAATTGAAAAAGCAGTTTCTCTAAATATTCCCATTATTTCTTCAATGGGAACTGGTAATAAATTAGATCCCACAAAACTAAAAATAACTGACATTCAAAAAACTGAGTATTGCCCCCTCGCAAAAGTAATGCGTTATGAATTAAGAAAACGTAATATCAACCACCTTAAGGTATTATTTTCAACTGAGCTCATTTCAAGCCTTCCAAAAGTTAAAAGTGATGAAAACCCCAATAAAACCATTATTGGTTCAGTTAGTTTCGTTCCAAGTGTTGGTGGACTTTTAATCGCAAGTGAAGTTATAAAGGATTTAATTAAATAACATAGCAAAAAACCTGTAATTTGGCTTTAAACCAGTTACAGGCTTTTTAATAATTATTATATAAATTTGTTACTTAGCATAATTTATAGCGTATAATCTTCTCAAATAACTCCATTTGATTTCATCATAATTACAACTACTAGCAAGGGCAGTGATGTTACCCGTTCCTACATGATCAACAATTGAAACATTATTAGTTCTACCATTTCCTTGATTATCAGTAATTAGATCATAATTAATTATCGTTTTTATAACATCAATCTTATTATAAATATCTGGTTGAGCTTTCGCGAATTCACTATATGTAAATTCTTCGTAGTAATCTAAGCCTCGTTTAACGGCGTTTTCATCAGGATAAATTATATATTTAAGATTATACATTGGTTCTTGAGTTGTTTCTTCAAATACATAAACACTTATTTTATCTAGTTTTCCAGCTTTATCATAATCTAGAGTAACTAAATAAGTATCTTTACCAATTTCAATATCTCTAATTTGATAATAGAAAGTTTCATTATAGAAAGTACATTCATTGATTAAGCCTTTATTTAAGCCAACAATACCAGACATTTGTATTGCATCTGTCGAATATCTATTAGCACTATCAACAAACACTATATTAATGATTCGGTCAACAAAACTGTGTTCTACTAAACCTTCATTATAACCAACTAAGTTACCAATATATGTTTTTGCGTTTCTTCGTAATACAGCAGCAATACTTCCGTTTCTTCCGGTTTGAGTCGCATTTTTAATGGTACCATAGTTACTTCCAATTATTGACCCAAGATAAGTTGTACCCATATTTTCTAGCATGATTGTTCCATTAAGAGAGTTAAAGAAACCATCTATCATACCATAGTTAACACCAATGGATCCACCAATGGTGATTTTTTTATTTGAGGTAATTACTAGTTCAATTGTTTGTGCACTACCACAATCAATAATTCTACCACTTGATGTAATTTCTCTTGCAAAAGTACCAATTACTTCTTCTTTTGTTAAATTACCTTGATAACTAAAACCACATCCAACATATAAATTATAAATCATACCACTAATTTTAGAGAATAAACCAAAGTTTTCTAGTTTATCAACAACCGTATTAAATCTAATGATGTGACCATTACCATTGAATTTACCTGAAAAACCATTTATTGAAGTTTTACCAAGGCTTTCCCATTCAATTAGATCTACAAAATTACCATACGCGGCCTTTTCACCTATTACAATATCATCAGTTAATACATAATCGGCATTAGGATCTTCATTTACTTTCTTTAGGTCTTCAATATTTTTAATTTCAATACCATAACAAGCAAATAAAGTGATATCTTTTTCAATAGCTGTAATCGGATTACCATTTTCATCTTCATAATGACTAAAGATTAAATTATCTACTGTAGAAATTGGTTTTTCTAAATCAATTGTTAAAGTTCCAAATAAAACATTTGTTATATTTCTTTGTTTTTCATCATTTGCGAATTTACCAATACCACTATTAATTGTTACCGTGAAACCATCAGTATCATCTTCATAAACGGCATAATATGTCTCTCTTGTTTGATATGTCATATTATTAAGTTCTTCAACTGTTATTAAATCATCCCCATCAGTTGTCCAACCTATAAAGGTTTTACCATTACATTTAGGTTGAATCTTGAAGTCGATTTGTTTACCATTTGTTCCAAAATGTTGAATTTCAACACTACCATCTGGGAATAGCATTAATCCATCAATTCGTTCTTGATCTTCAATTACTCCACCATATGGCTCTGATTTAAAAATAAGTTCTACTTGTGCATTGGTATCATGAAGATAAACGGCTGTGTATATTCTGTCTTCTTCAAACACTACCTCTTCGCCTGGTTTTACTTTAATAGTCTTTTCTACACCATTTTCATCGACAATAGTTGTAACAAAGCCATCAAATACATAATAGTTTTCACTATAATAGTAAACATTTGGAGCTTTGACGGTTGTTCCATAATTTTGTGTATAATTTGTAAAATGACGTAAATCACCCATTACTCCATCACAATATACACCTTCTAATTCGCTACCATCTATATCATAACATTTGCCATCCGAAATAAAGGTAATTGTTACTTCTTTAGTGGTTGGTTCCATAAAGAAGATTTCAACATCCGTATTATGGTCAAATGGTATTCTTGCCATATAATTATCATTATAGAATTCACTAATATATTCTACACCATCAACTCTCCACTTTAGATGGCTTGGAACATAAGTTTTAGATTTAACATCTACTTTAAACATGCTAGCAAGTAAATAGTACGAAGTTCCATAAGTACCTTTTACACTTAAAGTTGTTTCTGATTTATTACCATTAAAATAAACATTTCCTGTACCATCATCATTTGAAGTTTCAACGTGGCCACTAAACGTGATGGTAATTGTTGCTGGTTCTAACATGTAATAAGCATAATATGTTTTATCAGTTGTTCCTACTTCAATTTCTAAATCTGTAACTTTTGTTGCCTCATCATAAAGGCGAGTTGTCCAATAAGCAAAAACAAAAGTGCCTGCTTCAGTTTGATAGTTGATTGGTAAGATATCACTTAAGTTAATTACTTTATCATATTCATCAACTACTTCATAATTCTTTTTACCATCTTCAAACTTGCCATCAACCGCATCAAATGTAAGTTTATATTTTTTCTTTTCTTGTTGATAATTTGCTTTAAAGGTAAGGGTACGTTTGATACCACCATTTAAGTCTTTTTCACTTCCAATGATATAACTATCTACGTCAACTCCCCAATTAAGGAAAGTATATTCCCATCTTCCTTCGGCATCATTTCTTATAGGCAGTTCAATATTTTCTGATGTTAATACTTCTTTTAATGTTTTACCATAATAATCACCCTTAATTATGCGTTCATAATACTCATAGCCATAATCAGAATAATTCATAAAGTAAATTACTACATCAACTTTACTTTCTTTAAATACTGGCGTGTAGGTTGCGGATGAAGTAAATGCCATTCTTGTATTAGCATAATGAATTTCACCATTTTCACCTTTCCAACCAATATAAGTGTAGAACTTATTACTTGCCATATCAAAGTAATCATTTAAGGTAGGGAATGAATAATATGCATCTTCATCTACTTTACCATAGTTCCACATTTTACCTAAAATATTAAGTACGGATTTACCATCTTCCATAGTTACGTTTGTAGGGTTTACAAATGATTGTAAAGTATTATCTAAGATAAATTTAGCAGTTAAGGTATTATAAGAATACTCAGCAGTTACGTTTATATCAAAATCTTTACTTGGCATTTCTTGTGGATAACTTGATAAATCTGGCCAAGTTACTTTATAGCCTTCATTTAATACTTTGTCTAATAAATCACGTGGATAATCTAAATAATTACTTAGAATTGTTTTATTATCATAATTAACTTTTACAAGTTCATAATTGATAGTTTCTCCTTCTTTTATAGGGTAACTACCTATATGTTTACCATCAAGTTTAATATTAATATAATAAATAGGTAAACTTGAAAGTCCTTTTCTTTCATATAAAACATAATAAATTCTATTTTTGTCAACTTTAGGCATATCTTCAACTTTATAATAGCGATTGTTATCATAATCATTATTATTAATATCCATATAGCCTGTTACCACATAAGTTTTACCATTATGTGTAAATTCTGATCCTACCATAAATTCTTGAGGTGGGATTGGGGTAATTTCTTTTCCTTTATAATTAAAAGGTCTATATTCTTGCTTAACTCTTGTTACAGAAGTTGTTTCTAAAACATAAGTTTCTGTGTAAACAACTGTATCTTCATATTTGGCATAAAAATCGAATGTTGTATTACTACCATCAAAACCATTAATATAATAATTATTGTTCTTATCTACTTTAACAAGTGGGTAAGTTTTACTTTCAAGATCTAAATCTTTGTATATATCTTTGGTATTATCAACAACAAAATAATTGTTAATGAATGATAATCCTTTAGCATTTTCATATTGAATATATTTTTTTCCTTCAATTGTAGGAACTGGAATTTCATCAGTATAAACAATGAATGCTTGTAAGTATGAAATATAGTTCATCTTAAAAGTATTTGCTAATTTGTATTTTTCAGCGTTTGAAGGATCACTATAATCAGGAACATAGAAATTACCCTCAAATGTTTTTAGTTTCCATTTCAAGCGATAATATGTTGTTGAAGGGTCTTCATATCTTGCTTTAGTGAATTTACCATCCCATGATTCATCCACTTTATCACCTAAATGTGGATAATACTTTTCCCATAAATCATTAATATCAAGATAATATCCATGTCGAATAGGGAACATTGAAGGATCAGTAATTGGTGCAGTTACGTATTCACCTTCAGTTACAGCTTGGAAATCGATAACTTCGGAAAACTCTTTACCATAGCCTATTTCATATTCATTCATAAACTTGCTGTTTTTAATTGCTAAATCCCTACCATTAGCGTTGTAGTATTCCATATAAACAATACGTTCAATACCGCTTGCCATCATTCCACTTTTTGGAAGCAATGTTAGTTTTACAACAAACTTCAAGGATTTTGGTTGGTAATCTTTACTAATGTAAGTTGATTGACCACCAGCTAATCTTACATATTTTTGATAATCATCAGTTTGATAATCAGGATCATCAACAAATTCGATTTTATAGTCAAAACAACCACCATACTGATTATTACTTGCCCTATCTACAACTCTTTCACCAGTAACTATATCTAAGTATCGCATTTCAATATTGCGCATATTTACTCCGCTCCATCTACCAGTTATAACGTATGGATCATCTGGTGAATTACTCTTTTCCACAAATTCTAGTGGAATTAGGCGATCACCTACATCATATAATTTTATCTTAGTATCAAATAAGTCAGTATTTATATCATACACAAGGAATTTAGCACCAATTTTTGCATTAACGAAAAGACCAACTTCAAGGTATATTCCTCCATATATTTGCGTTGCACTAACTTTTTTTACCACATCATAACTATATCTAAAGCTTACTAATCCACTTATTTCAATGTACGGACCAAAGCGGAAAGACACGTATACCGCCGCAACCGAATTAAGTTGTAAAACTGATAGTGAAAGTCTAGCTTCAAGTCCACATCTAAAACCAACTTGGCCTTTTAATGTTATCGCAATATCAATTTCATTTTCCGTAGTAACTCTTGTAAACTTAAAGGAATCGTGCATTACTGGTTTATTTCTACTATCAAATTCACCAGTACCATTCGTTAGAGTTGTCGATTCAACATAGTGATGATTAAATTCAATATAAAGTCCTGCTCTCGCACCTAAAGATCCAACAACATTAAATTCAATTTGAACACTTACAACCGGAAGTGGTAAAGGAATTGCTCCTAGTTGAATATTAAATATATCAACATATTCTAATTCACTACCTTCTTCTTCAAAAAGTGGACTATCTGTAATTGCTTCAGTAAATTTATTGTATGCATCTTTATTTAAATCAATTATATCTTTAATTTCATCGGATATATCAATTCGGTTAAGAGTATCATCACTATCAGCAAACTCAATTTTAGCTTCTAATGAAATTGAGAAATCATTACTTAAATTTACTTGAACATTAGTATAGAACCAAAGTAATGGATTAAGGGTTATTTTCCTAGATTTACATATTGTGTAATTATAATTAACTTCAGTTTTGTTTTTTATTACTAAACTAACTGCTATTTTAAAGTTTTTAATTTGTAGTTCACCGCTAAGTTCTATTTCAAATGCAAGGGTTGTACCACTAATATTAACTTTTACTTTAGGCCGTTGGAAAGAAAAACCTGCAATTTTCCGCATAAAGATTTCTTTTTCATTTGCATCTTTAATTCTTGATGCATATTCAGTAATTGATTTTGATCTTTTTAATGATTTAACCACTGATGATTTAATTCTTTCAAGGCCTTCATTTTCTTCAAGGTTTTGAATAACTGTTTCAGCAGATAGTTCAATCATACCATCAAGCACAGCTTCTTTGTTGCCATAAACATCAAGTTCTGCATAGATATCATCAACATTTGGAGTGATAACATCAAGAATCCAGAAAGTATCTTCATAAATTTCTGTGCCAATTACATATTGTAGTTTTTCTTTTTTCGCACTAATTACTTTACAAATATAATCATTGTCAAGGGCATAATCTTTTTCACCAATTGTTAGTAAATCATTTTTTTGAATAATCTCATTTGATCTAAGTGTTATACGATTAACTGGTTTTTCCAAATCTTGATCAATAAAAGTATATACTTCTTCTTCCCATTTTGCAACATTACTATTTTTTATGTGTTTGCTTGGATTTTTCTTTATTACTTCCCGTTCTTCCTTTTTAATGGTTAAAGTTAATTCATCAGCATTTTCAATTTCATTAGCATCAACCTTACAAAAAGTAAGATCTGTAGTACGAGTTTTAATGAAATAGCTCTCACCTTCAACTAAATCTATAGTTGTCGTAATAATATAGTAATCTTTAATATTTGATGGTTTACATACAAGAGATATTTCTTCACCACTAGTGTTTTCACCATAAATATATTCATTTAAGTTCCCATCATGTAAAATCACATTAGGTGAGTATATTTCAATTTGAGGAGTTTGATTTACATTTTTAACACTTTTTAATCTTTTGATAACCCCTGTTACTTCTTTTGAGTATTCTGCATATAGAGTTATTGTTTTATCAGTAACATCTGTGTCCAACACTTTTTTGGTACATTCTTTATCGTAGAACCAACCGGTAAAGATATAACCTTCTTTATATGCGGAAACAAGATTATTTAATTTACCATCTTCATCAATTATAATTGATTCCTGGCATACCCCATCATTTGCGTTTAATAATATTTTTATACCAAATCTCGCATAAAGGGTTAAATCCTTTTCAACTATTATTTCATTTTCACTTTTTGTTTTAAGATCAGCATCAAAATACCACCCTCTAAATACTCTATTTTCCTTTGACGTACTTGGAAGAGTTACTTTTGTGCCCTTTGGATAACGCTCAGTTTCAATATAACTGCCACCATTTACTTCATATGTGATATTTACATAATCAGTCGATTTGTTTCTATTGCTTATAACAATTCCTAAAGTAACCGCAAGCGCTATTAATAAAGCAGGAATAACAACCAATAAAATTTTTTTGATGTTTTTCTTATTCATCTAACCATCTCCTTTAATTTATTTAGTTTTTTGAATAAATAATCTAACCGCCTCTTTTATTACGGCCATTTGAGACAACATATAATTTTTATCTTCAAACATTGCATAATGTACTGAAGCTCTAACAAAAATAAAAATTAATGGCAAAATTATTGTATACGACACTCCAAGTTTTGGTTCTAACATTTTTGCGTATTCAGTATATCTTTTTTCAACTCCCTCAAAAAACTTTTTACCATATTCAATATATTTAGGGTGCGTATATACTTGATACATTAATCGGTATTTTTTACCATGTTTTTCAGCTGTCCATTCAGGTATTTCATCAATAAATCGGTTAATGTCTTTAGGGTTAACTGGAGCCTTTTCCATAAATTCATCTTCTACTTTAGTCATGCAATAATCCGTTGATTGGATAATTAGATCATCAATATCCTTAAAATAAAGATAAAATGAAGCTCTTGATATTTTTGCAGCATCAGCCAGTGCAGCAATTCCGGTACCATGCAAACCATTTTCGGCATAACATTCATAACATGCCTCCATTATTTGTGCTTTTTTTTCACTATATGTTTGTTCATTTCTCACTCTCATTTAATACACTCCTTTCATTCTATGAACGTTCATTTATATTATAACATAACTAATTAACTAATGCAAAAAAAAGAGTTAGAAAAGATAGTTTTCCTAACTCTAAATAATTATAATCTTTTATATTTCTATTTTTTCTATTATACCCTTGCACAAATTTCCAACTATCTCACTGGCCTTTACGGAGAAAACACCATAATCTAAAGCATCAGTCGAACCAATCAGGTCTGATACTGTTCTTATAACAAGGCATGGTAATTTATAAAGATAGCAAGTATGGAAAACAGCCGTTGTTTCCATATCAAATGTAAGTACATCGTATTTGGAAAAATGTTTATTAACCAGGTCATGGCATTTTTCATAGGAAGTAACAAACTGATCCCCCGATAGAGCTATTCCAAAATATACATTGTTTGGAACAATTAACTGAAGCTGATGTTGTAGTGACTTATCAATTTCAAAATATGGAGGCATATCTTCAAGTTGTCCATACGCAAGATCTGTGTATGCATCGTCAAGCATATCAACATCTGAATAAATCGTTTTTGTTACGATAACACTATCAAGGGTTTTAAGACTACGCTTATACCCACCGGCAATTCCCATATTTATGACTAAACTAGGTTTAAACCTTTCAATTAGCATTGTTAAAATAATGGCGGTAGAAACTTTTCCTATACCTGATTTAGAAAGAACAATTTGATAATTACCAATTCTCCCTGTATAAATATCTCTATCATTAATCTTCAGTTCTTGCACATTCTCAAGATAATCTTTAAAGGCAGCAAGTTCCTTATCCATTGCGACGACAATAACTATAGTTTTCATTATTTTTTCTTAGTTGTACGTTTCTTTTCAGGAACAGTTGTAGGATCTTTTTCAGATATTCTTTCAATTTTTACTTCAAATTGTTCACCATCTTCAGTTTTCACTAAAACACGGTCGCCTACTTTTGAGTGAATAATTGCTTTGCCAAGTGGTGATTCATCTGATATTTTTTGCGCAAGAGGGTCAGCCTCAATTGTACCAACAATGTGATATGTTTCAACTACACCTTCATCTAAAAAGTTTACATCTACGAATTTACCCAAATTATTTCCTTCTTCACCCGAAATAACAACCGCAACTTTTAATGCTTGTTCAGTTTCTTTTATTTCAGCTGCAATTCTTGCTTGATTATTACGAGCAGCATCATAGTCAGCATTTTCAGATAAGTCACCTTGAGCACGTGCTTCTTGTAAGGCAACAATATTTTCAGTTTGTTCTTTCTTTAATCTTTTTAACTTTTCGAGTAACTCATCATAACCTGCTTGAGTTACATATACAGTATTTTTACTCATTTTTATTTCCTTCTTTCTAAAGTCTTATGTTTATAGTATTATACCAAATTTTAGTTTTTTTTGCAATTGATATGTAGTTTATTGCTTAATTAATCTAACCATATCGTGAGGATGAACAGTGAAGGGAAGTTGCATCTTAAATTTTTGAAGTGGATGTCTAGCAACATCTAATTCCTCATTCGTATCTGCATCTACCATTTTGTCTACAATGTACAAAGTATTAGGAAGATCTGGACCAAAAAATTCCAAAGTATCCCCTAACTTAAAATAATTACGTTGCTCAATTACTGCGGTTTTGCTTTTTTCATCATATGATAAAACATATCCAACATACTCTTTGGTAGGTTCTTCATTTCTTATTTCATATAATTGTTCGTTAGGTGTAACCATGCCCTCTAAAAATCCACAGCTAGTAAGTCTATTTTCTGCCTTTTGAATTTCACACTTAGCGAGTTCTAACGTTTCTTCTTTAACAAAACCAATGGTATAATATTCATCAATTACCATTCTATAGCTTCTAACTACCGTTGCAATATAATATGGTGATTTCATCCTACCTTCTATTTTAAGCGATGTTACCCCAACCTTAATTAGACGCTCTATTTGATCAATTGACATTAAATCTTTAGATCCCATATTGAAAAATTCGTTTGGTAAATTTAACTGTTTTTTCCCATATATTATACTGTAGTTCCATCTACATGAATGAGCACAACCACCTCGATTAGCATCTCGTTTTGTCATATAATTGCTTAAAGTACAACGGCCAGAGTAACTAGCACACATTCCACCATGAATAAAAACTTCTAATTCAAGATTTGTATTTTTCTTAATTTTTTCCATTTCTTTTATACTTACTTCTCTTGCAAGTACAACTCTTGTTGCTCCTACAGTTTGCCAAAATTTAATTGCTTTACTATTGGTTATGGAGGTCTGCGTCGAAATATGAATTTCAACATTAGGGGCAATAACTTTAGCCTTTTGAATTAGCCCTAAGCTGGAAGTAATAATGGCATCTACACCTATCTCACTCAAAAATTTTAAGTAGTTTTCTAGACCTTCAAAGTCTTCATTGTGAGGAATAATATTACAAGTTACATACATTTTTTTATTCAAATTGTGAGCAAATTTACTTAGCTCTTTTAAGTCATCACGAGTAAAATTAGAGGCTCTAGCTCTTAAGCTAAACTCTTTTCCACCAACATACACGGCATCAGCACCATATAAAAGAGCAATTTTTGCTTTTTCCAAGTTGCCAGCTGGAGCTAGTAATTCAACTTTTTTCATAGTTTTACCTCTTTCTTCAACAAAATTGTCTTGTTGTCGTATGCACCTTTATAAAGAGTAAATTTCAAATTTTTAAGTTTAGTTTCCAAGGCTGCTGAATCAATTTCTTCGGTGACATAGCTATTATATAAGGAAACAACATTATAATAATCTTGCTTACTTATATTCAAATTATGGACCATTATGTATGGTACTTTTTTCATATTATCAAGTTCCTTAGCTAAATAATAGTGATTCTCTTCAAATATTCTAACACCATTTTGATCTTCTACTAAATGGTAATAATTATCTCTTGTTTCTTCTTTTAATGAAGCAAGTTTTCCATTAATATCTTTTGTTTTTAAACCCTTAAATTTTAAATAATTAGTTACAAGTGGGCGCTTGGAATAGAAACAACAAGCCATACCAAACGCCTCAACAATCACATGATCATTTGAATTATTGATAATCTCAATTACCTCATCGCTTGTTATTTCATTAGAGATTACGACGTAATTATTAAATTTTTGGTACAAGCTAACGTCACAATAATTGGTCATATAAGTTGGAGCATAATACACAGTTTTTTCACTAAAACCATTTTCAATAAGAATTTCATACATCCCCATATCGGAATAAAAGAAATAATCTATTTTTTTGAATAAATCATTTTTTAGAATCATTTTAATATAAACCAAATCATCTTCATGAAATAATCTTTCCGAATACACCCCTACCATTATAAAATGTTTGTGTGCATAATCAACTATTTTTTCAACATTTTGAATTTCGAGATTTCCATTCACATCAAGACTTAAAAAATCAATTTTTACAAGTAAGATTCCAACTCCTGGTAGTTTTGTTATTTTTTTAGTTTCAGCAACCGAACTTACATCACATATCAACTTCATTTTGTTTTCTCCTTGTAATACTAATTCCATCGCCTACATTAATAAAAATTGTATGAAAATTTGGTAATTCACTTAAATAATGATTATATTTATCAATTTTTTCTACCATTTTTCTAACATTTTTGCTTTGGACATCTATGTCTACAATTGCCCCGTGAAATTGTAAATTATCTGTAATAATCAAACCATTTGGTTTTAATAGTGGTGAAAACTTTTCAAAAAACTTTATATTTTGAGCTTTTGCTGCATCAATAAAGATCATATCATATTCACTAAGTTTATTGATATCAATTTCTAGTGCATCATCATGATGTACTTTAATATAATCATTTAATTTAAATCTTGCAATATTTTGGCAGGCTATTTCATACATTGTATCATCACGTTCAATTGTATCAATCAATCCTTTAGTATAATATGCCATACAAATACTAGAATAGCCTATTGCTGTTCCTATTTCAAGAATTCTTTTTGGTTTTAATAGATCCATTAGTGCCAATATAACAAGTAATGAATCTTTCATAATAATAGGTACATGATGTTCACAAGCATATTTTTCCAATTCTTTAATCTCTTGTGGCAAATGTTTTTCATTAAATTTGTCAAAATAGTTATTCATACATTTTTCCTCTTTTTATACTATTTTAACATATTACTACTTTTTTTTCATCTTATTTGTTATTTAAGTTTTTGTTCATTCCATCTTGCCAATCTTGTTTTATATATCTCATTCCTTCTTTATATTTTGAACATCCTTCACATTCATCTAAATATGCTTTTTTTATTTCCATAATTAGAAAGCCATCGTAATATATTTTTTCACTTAATAAAACATTTTTAACATAATTATACAAAACATAACTACTATTGCCCTCAAATATTAATTTAACATATCGATAATAATTATCATATAACTTCTCATATTTAGTAAAACAGTATTTATCCAATTTTTCGATTAAACTCTTTTGAAGTTGATGATCATTTATTTTTTTTACAGTCATCATCAATAAACTTGCAATGCGTGCACTTATTATATTATCCACCAAGATATTATAAAGTTTTTCATAATCATTATTTATATACATTATTATTCCTAAATAATAATAATACTTTTCTTTTATATAGGGAACTGTCAAATTTAAATTTTTCTTTATTAATTCTACTTGTTCAAGTGCACTTTCATAATTGGCACTAGATGTATAAGTCATAAGTTGCAATTTATGGAGATGAAGCCGTATTCCAAAAATAGGCATTTCAGCAATTTTTTCAAATTTATGATAATACTCATATGATAATGCGACATTTCCAATTGCCATCATTATGTCAACACCAAGATCATAAATTGCCATATCCAACAAAGCATTATTATGTTCTATCTTACTTAACACCATAATTTGTTGATAAGCCTTAACGTTTTGATTAGTTTTATGTGCATATAAAGCAAAAGCATACATATAAAATAACAATTCATTATTTGTTAAACTGTTAGAAACACTATCTAGTCTAATTAAAGTTCGTCTTGCTTCATCATAATTGTTATTTATAATGTTATAAAACAATACCATTAGTTCTATTTCTATTTCACAATAACTATTTGATGCTAGAGCGTGATTAACAATTGCTTCTATTTCTACATTATTAATTTTAAAGTAGGCCCTAAGTAAGTCTTCATATAAATTCTTTTCTCGTTCAACTTTTACCGTTTCATAATTAATATTCATTTTTTCACACAAAGCTTTATAGTAGTCTTCACTAACATCAACAATGTTATTTTCAATTCGACTTAAATAGCTTGGTGAACAAACTCCACAGCTTAAATCCTCTAGTTTTATTCCCATTTCAATTCTTCTTCTTTTTAAAAATTCGGCCATTTTTAAGCCATTACCTTTTTTAGTTTGACTTTGTAATTTAAACATTTCTATCTCCCCTTATCATTTTCAAGTTTTAACGATTTTTTTAATCATTACTAATACTTTATCAAAAAACGACTTTATAGTAAAGAAAATATAAATTTTTTCATTCACAATAATATGACTACTTTTTAGATTTATCTACACATTTTATATTTTTTCAACAAATTTAGAGATTTTATGTTTTTCGGTTTTTATTCATTTATTTTAATTTTTCTCATTTTTTCATACTTTTTTTAATTTTTTTGACAAATTGTCGATTTTTGAGAAGTGATGTCGATTATCACAAAAAAGAGAATAAGCATGAAAAAAATACTACAATAATGTAGTATTTGAATTCTATAAATCATTCATAATCAGTATGATACTCTTTTAAAGTGTTTCGTAGCTTTCTTTCATTTGGACAGTACTTTTGTAAATAACAATGAAAGGCCGGTTGATGATTTAGATATTTAAAATGGCTTAATTCATGATATATAACATATTCTATCAATGGTACTGGGACATGAATTAAAGCAATATTTAAAATAATTTCTTTACGTTTGGGATAACAACAACCCCATCTTGATAAGTACTTCTTAATTGATAATTTAGGAAAAAAGGATAAATCATTTTTCATTTGTTCAAAGCAATTATAGAGAAGTTCAGAAAATACCATTTCTGCTTGTTCATATTTCCATTTTTTTATGACAGTTGGTATTCTTGCTTGGTTTAAAGCATATACAAATATCTTATCTTCACTAATGATTACTGATTCATGCCTACTATAAGCTATTTGAAGTTGATATTCTTTGCCTAAAAATAGATATGTTTCAGAATCGTCATACTTTCTAGTTTTAGGTTGACTGCTCTCATAGTGTTCTATAATCCAGTCAAGATGTCTTGAGACAAAATCCTCCAACTCCATTTGTGTAATTTTCAATGGACATCTAATAATTAAAATTCCATCTCGATTATATTTAATTACTAGTTTTTTAGTTTTAGTTCTAACGATTTGATGTTTGATTGAATTCTTTTTGAGAACTTCGAGCTCGTTCATGAATTTCATCAACCTTTCTTGTAATTTTAGGGTGTAGCCTATAGAAAACAATGATTGTGGCAAACCATAAAAGAATAACACTTAATGTGGTTATGGCAATTGTTATACCTGCGTCCATAAATAATCTGGTATCCAAAATTGTTGTCAACGTATATAAAGCACCACTATATGGGCCTTGGCTTGTTGCTAGTAAAAACTTATCATTATTCCAAAATATTAAATGATGAAAGTTAATGAACAAATTAACAAAATATCCGTTGTCATATTTGCCATTTTTATAATCTATATAACCCCAAAGCAAAAATGCACCAACTAAAATGAACAATAATCCGTAAAAACAACCTGTATAAATGAGTACTTTTTTTCTTAATCTTCTAAACCATCTTGCCATATAAAACAAGCACGCTAAAAGTGTAAAAAACGATATCACCGCAATAATTTGTCCTTTAATGTACAATTCTTTAACATCTGCCATATGTCGTACTTCATATTCATTAAAAAATGGAACTCCATCAACCACTATTTGGTATTCTTTTTCATTACCAAAATAGTAATTAATCGTAATATCTGCTGTTTTTTCCATTATAGTCATAGGATCTTCGTGATAATAACATTCTAGCACATATTTAGCATTTTCATTCTCATTAAAATGCCTCATATAAAAGGATTTAGACTTAGTAATTGGAATAGCAGAAATCCAAATGCCGAATACAAAAATACAAAAATTAGCAACAAATATAACTATTATATCAAGTGCTGCTGTTAATTTACTATTTTTCATTTAAATCATTCCTCTTCTTATAAAAATTGTATATTATTTTCGCGTCTATGTAAATATTACTTGGTGTAGTATCAACGATTAAATCAGCTTGTTTCATTACATCTTTATTGAATACAGTTTGATCGTTATTTACTCGTCTCATTACATCATCATAATTATCACCACGATTAAGCATTCTAATGCGAAGCACTTCTGGAGAAGTCTTTAGGAAAACAACTGTGACAAGATTTCTTGTGACGGTAAGATAATGTTTTAAACCTTGTGGTTCTAATATAACTACTTTATTAGGTGATAAATCACTAAATGATGTACCATAATAGTTGTTATTGTATTCAACGTACTCAATGAAGAAATTTTCTTTTATCTTTTTTTCAAATTCATCTTTGTTAATAAAATGATAATCTTTACCATCAACTTCCCCAATACGCATTGGCCTACTTGTATAAGTAACAAGCTTTTCCATATGATATGTTTTTATTAACTCTTGAACAATCTTTGTTTTACCAGATGCACTGGAACCAACAATAACTAACATTTAGTCCTCCATTATTTTTTTAAGTTTTTTTTCATTAATGCAAAAGATTGGATTATCTTAAATCCTGCTCCCATGTAAATGTACCTAGCATGATTGGTAAGTCCCGTATAAAAAGTCATAAATTTAGCGCCATTAAGTTTTGAATGATATGCTAGAAGTGAAAATAGTGCTTTGCCAAGACCTCTACCTCTAACTGATTCAAGTATAGCGATTCCATCAAAATGGCCGCGTCCACTTTCCTCATTCCACATAGCTCCAGTCCACCCCTTAATCTTACCATGATCAGACACAACCAAGAATGGATATGGTTTTTCTAAGGCTAAATTTTCTCTTATTACTTTTTCAAAATCATATATGTTTAATTCTTTATAGAAATCATCAATTCCATAATGTTTTTTTTCATCATATAATTCAATTGTAATACCATCTTTCGCATTGTCCTTTAAAATTTTATCAATACTATCAGAAATTTCATAGTCAGATAGGTTTAGGTGAAATGCATCTTGAAAGCCAAAAGCTTCATAACGATGATGAAGTAAGAAAAAATATTCATTACTATTTACTCTAACTCCTGGAGCACAAGGATGATCATGTTTATCTGTATTTGGAATGTACCAACCATAACATGAAGGTAAATAACCATAAACAACAACTGAAGTTCTTCCCTTACTAATAAAATAATTTTCTAAACTTTCTAAGATAGTTGCTCCTACATTTTGGTGACGATAACTAGGGCGAACAATTATCGCATTAATTGATCCTGGAGTATCGGCTGAAGATGCTAGTCCACCTTTCAATATTCCTATTCCCATTCCTACTAATTTATCATTATCATAAACAAGTTTTACGCCTTCATATAAAAATCCAGGAATGCTCTCTAAATATTTTTGATACTCACTAAACGTTATTGGTTTAAAAAAGCCTTCTTCTAAAACTACATCGTTCCATAATTCATTCATTGCCATTAATTGATCTTGTGTACCATTTACTATTTGCCACATAATTATACCTCACTTATACATTTTAACTACCAACTATTATATCATATTTTACGAGAATAAGAAAAGAAATAGAAAACTTAATTTCTATTTCGATTTTGGTTTAATTATTATTATGAATAATCTCCACTTCAATTTCCCATTTTTCAACATTTCCATTTGCATCTTTAATTTCTTTGAAGTAAACATTGTATTCTTCGGTGCCATCTCGGTAAACCCAGTTTTCTTGAGCAAGGCCAGCCTTAATTTCAGCTTTTGTGAATTTACCATCAAAGGTTTCGTTTAATTCTACTGCATATTCTTCAAATGTAACCTTAGGTTCAATTACATCAATCTTATAATTATCCTTTTCTTCTGTTGTTTCAACCGAAAATCCCTCATAGCGTTTAGCCTCAGGTAATTTAAACTTTTTATCTTGATCATTTAAATCAAGCATTTCATTGACTTTATTCTCTATTTGTGGTGCAGCAGTATCACTAATTATTTGCTTTATTTGCTCACAACCTACAAAAAGCATTAATGTCGTAACTAAAATAGATAATGTTAATATAATTTTTTTCATACTATTCTCCTTTTATTTTCTAATATTTAATTTTATCGCATCAAGTAACGTATCACCATTATCATGGCCATCTTGCCAATACATAACACCGGCCAATCCTAAAGTATTTACATAATCACATTTCGCCGCAATTGATAATTCATTTTCATAAGAAATAAATACTTCATTTAATGCATCATAAATATATGGTGAGGCCGTTTCTTCATCAAAGCATATTTCGACACCTTCTCTAGGATTACTTAGATAGTCTTGGTAAATGCCTCGATATGTATACGATGAACTAGATGAGCATGATGTGCCTACACCTTTTGATCCAGTTTGTTTTATGCCGTAAAAGGCAAGGCCTACAAGAATTTTATTTCTTGGCACATTATATGAATCATATATTTCAATACTTTCTTCAATTGAACAACTGCTTAAGGTATAACCTTTGCTTGACTTATATAAAGCATTATGGAATTTTCCACCATTGGATACCATACTATAAGTCATAAGATTTATGTAATCTAGATATTTAGTTGAATTACTTAAATCGTATCTTGGAGGTTGCCACTTACCACCACCTATTGCGGCGGTAACAAGATGATTTAGATTATTAGCTTTAACAGCATGATATATTTCCTTCATCATCAAAGTAAAATTAGTAGCTTCAGATGATTTAGGTGTTTCCCAGTCAATATCTACGCCATCAAAGCCATATTTATTTAGCATTTTTACAATATTTGTGGCGAAAGTTTTTCTCAATGATTCACTACCTGCAATTGTGCTGAATTGATTAGCATCTTGGTTTATGGAAATAATGATTTTGGTTCCTGCTTTTCGAGCTTTAGGAACAATATTGGCTAAAATATTTTTAATGAAACTAGATGACTCTGACATATTTATGAATTCACCACTACTATTAACATAGGCAAAACTAATGTATGCAATATCAAGATTTTGGAATGTTTCCTCAGTAGTATCTGAGAACCTTGTATAGAAATATCCTGTAGTAAGAGCTTCACTCTTATTCTTATCGCCATCTACATCAACTTCAAAACTATAGACATCCTTGTTGTTAATAACTGCCGTTAAGGTAACTTTCCTGCTAACCACTGGTCTTGTGTATTCACCATTTGTGTTAATAACATTTTTGTTACTAGTTTTCCAAGTTATTTTATAACCACGATACGATTGTACTAGATCGATATCACTATTCACATATGTATAATTGCCATACAAACCACTTAAATAATCTACAAATTCTGCTTTATCAGGATCAGGATAAATTGTATTATAACATGATACAGAAACATTAACTTCACCTTTTTCTAATTGAGAAGGATCTTGTGAAAATTCAATTATATCACCTACATTAAGACCTATGTTAACAAAAGAATTATATTCTGGATAATCATTAAATGCTAAAATAACATAATCAAATTTACCCAATTCTTGTAATCTTTCACTAGGGCTACCTATAAATGACACTTTATAGCAATCATTTTCTTTAATAATACCATATTTATGCCAATAAAGGCTTGCCATAATAGTTGTTGTAGAATCATACATTGAAACTTCATTATATGGGGTTCTTTCCATATTAAACAAAGTAATATTAATTGTACCTAAAAAGTTTTTAGTAATTCCTGATTTCCAACTTGCGGTAACGGTAATATCATGAGTATAGGTGTACTTACCATCCTCTAATAAATCACCATCATAACACCAACCAAGAAACGTATAACCACTTTTAGTAATAGTTGGAAGATTAAATTTTTCATTGTATTTAACTTCTAATGGATCAAGTGCTTCTAATCCATCACTCATAAATTTAATATAATAAGTATTAGGTGCCCATTTAGCATAAAGAGTCATACTATATGTTCCTTGATATTTTCCATCATCAATTTTTTGTTCACCATCATACCAGCCAAGAAATTTATACCCAAATTTTGTTATTGTTGGTAACTTTAAATATTCGAGATATTTTACATAGATAGGTGTTAACACTTCCTTATTTCCATCTATAAAATTAATAATATATGTTTCTTGTTCAAATTTAGCCGTTAATTGAATATCAATATTATAAATATATTTTTCAGTATTTATTTTATTATCATTATAATACCAACCTAAAAAGCGATATCCTGGTTTATTGGCTTTTGGATGTACCCAATTATCTTGATAAGAAATTGTTATCTCATCGTATATTTCACCATCAATATAATATGTTGCTTTGTATTGTTCCTTTTCATATTTGGCATTTAGCGTTATATCCTCAAAATAATCAAAACTACCACTTTCAATTAATTCATCATCTTTATACCACCCTAAAAATTTATATCCTAAGCACTCTCTAGGGGTTAAATTAAGAGCATCACCATTATTGATAATTATTTGTTCACGATAACCATTTAATTCATCAATAAGAGTAACTGTGTACTTTTTAGGGTTCCACTTAGCTTTTAAAGTGATTACTCTATTAACATAAATGCTTGAATCATAAATTATTGTATCTTTATACGCCCAGCCTTCAAATTCATAACCTTCTCTTGTAGGAATAAATAAATCAACATCTTGTGGCTCATCAAATTTTTGAATTATCTTAGGGTTATCACTGCCATCATTTAAATTGAGAATTAACTTATATTCAGGTTGAACTAGATTATTGCATCCTACCATCAAAAAGAGCACAGCTAACCACACTAATATATATTTTTTCATAATACACCTCATCTTAAATTATTAATTTGTTTTTTTGATATCATCTTTTAATTCATTTATTCCAATAATATATTCTTTTATTCTTTCATCTTTAACATATTGAGGATCAAATTCAAAAATTGATAATCCTATAAATAATATCATAAATTCAGGCAAATTCTTAATTGTCTCTTTACTAAGTACTTCATTATAGTTTTCCATATTTTTCAATTCAAGGATTTTCTTAATAAAGCCTGAAATAACTATTGTGTTAAACCGTACTTGATTATTTAAATTCTTATCACTCATAATTTCAAGCAGTATATCGTTACTAAAATAATACTCAAGTTTCACTCTTGTGAATGTTGCATATGTCCCTATAATTAATCTTGCATTGTCAAGATCATAGTCTGCGTATTCAACTTGTGATAATTCATCTACGCCCGCACCAACTGATAAAAGATTTAGTGCAACATCATCAACATCATCGCGATTGTTTTTATATATTCCTGATAATGGGGTACATTTAGATTTTCGGTCATACACATTTACATCAGCACCAAGTTCTACTAGTTTTTTAATCATCTCTATTGATGCATCAGTTGAACATGCAACATTCAAAACGTACCCTCTACTTGTTTGATAGTTTATTGTGGTTGGGTTTTGAGTATAATATGATTCTATATATTCCACTCTATCTTTAGAAATTGCATTAAAAACTGCATTCTCATTAATCGTACAACTAGTCATAAAAACTAGCATAAATAGCATACAAATAAATATTTTCTTCATTCTCACTCTTTTCCTTTTTTACATTATACTATAATGATTTTATTTTTTCAAGAAAAAAAGCATACCAAATGAATTTATCATTTGGTACACCCTTATTCAAGTGATTGATTTTTAATCATTGTAACATTCGCAACTTGAGCCCTATAAATATTAGCATAATAGCCATTAGCTTTAACTAATTCTTCATGCGTGCCTTCTTCTTTCTTTTCGCCATGATCTAAAACAATAATATTATCAGCATTAAAGATTGTTGATAAACGATGAGCAATAATAATAACTGTACGATCTTTACATGCCACGCTTAATGCTTTTTTAATCATTTCTTCAGTTTCTGTATCAATGTGAGAAGTTGCCTCATCCATAATGATAATTGAAGGGTTATAAAGAATGGCTCTTGCGAGTGAAATAATTTGTTTTTCACCTGCACTTAAATTATCTCCTGCTCTTGTTATTTTTTGATTAATACCATCAGGGAACTTTTTAATAATCTTTTCTCCACCAATAGAAATTAGAATCTTCTCAATTTCTTCATCACTTACATTTTCTTTACCAAAACGAATATTACTTGCGATAGTACCTCTTATTAAAACTGGTTCTTGTAAAACTATACCAATGTGCTCACGATATGTTCGTTTAGGAAGTGTTGTAATATCAATACCATCCACATAAATTTTACCACATGGTATGCTTTGATTTGGATCTAAATCATAAAACCTTAAAAGTAAATTCATGAGTGAAGTTTTACCACTACCAGTATGACCTACAAGACCGACCATTTTTCCTGCTTTAATGTCAAAGCTTACTCCTTTTAAAACATATTCATTAGGAACATAACTAAACCATACATTATCAAACTTGACATCACCTTTATATCTTGGAATATCATATTTTGTATCATCTTCTAGTGGTGCTTCAATTAATTTGTGAATTCTTTCAATTCTTACATGTGAATGTTGAAATTCACCAATTTGTGTAAAGACTATAACAATTGGATCAATAATTTTTAATAAATATTCATTATACGCATAAATTAAACCCGCAGTAATAGTAATTCCTGCAAAAGTTAAATTTTGTAATCCAAAATATAAAACTACAAGCGTTGTAATTAATGAACGTACTATATTAATCATATTCCAACCAAGGGTTACACTAAGTTTTACTTCCTTTAGTTGTTCCTTTTTATATGTCGTATTGATTTCGTTAAATTCATCAATTGTTTGTTTCTTGAAATTAAAGATTTGAAGAATATGAATACCATTTATTATTTCATTGGTTTTGGCCGTTAACATACTTCTTGCCTCATTAACATTAACAGCTGTTTTCTTTAATTTCTTAAGGAATAATTTAATCCATACATAAACAAGTGGATAAATTAAGAAACTTAAAAGAGCTAGGCGATAATCTAGATAGAACATTCCAATATAAGCAAAAGTGAAACTTAAAAAAGCGCTTGCGAAAAGATTAATTAATTGACGGTATAAAATAATTAATCCATCAACATCTTGAGTAATTCTCGATGCCGTTTTTCCGGCAGGTTCTTTTTCAAACTCAGCTATTGGAAGCCTTTCAACACTACGCATTGCGGCGGTACGTCCATCACGGGCGAGCCAGTTAACCATTTTATTGGTTGAAAAATGTTGAATAAATGTACAACTAATCGTTAAAATATTTTTAATAAATAAAATTACAATAAATAAAACTAAGGTATGTAAAATTGGTTGATAGAAAGTGACAACCTCTCCCATCGTTAATTTTGTCACATCATAGACATACGTTCCATCTTTATTGGTAATAATTAATTGATTATTTTCGATTTCTTTGTGACCTTCTACAACTGAACTATCAACAAAATAAAAGCTAGTTTTACTAATTACAATGCTTACTTTTTTAATTTGTTGATCATCAGAAGTTAAATGTCTTTCTTGTTTATACAACTTATCATTGTAAGTTATTGTATAATCAGTTTTTTTATTAACTTCAACCCAGTTGTATTCAATTCCCATAATGCAATCATCAAGAATTACCTTTACAATTAGTGGTGATAAAAAGTTTAATGTTTGTGCAACTATAATCATAATTAAACTTAATACTAAATATCGTTTTCGGCCCTTAATAAATTTAAATAAACGCTTATAATTAGTCATAAATTTCACCTTTTATTTGTCTTAGATATTGGTTTTTATACCAATTATCATAATTAATTAACTCTTTATGAGTACCAATGCATGATATACTGCCATTTTCCATTACTACTATTTTGTCTGCTTTCGCAATGGCCGAAAAGCGGTGAGCGACAATAATGTTGGTTTTATCTTTTCTGGTTTCTCTTAGTTTTTCAATAATATTAGCCTCAGTCAAAGCATCAACTGCACTAAGTGAATCATCAAGAATTAATATTTCTGGGTTTTTAACAAGAGCTCTGGCAATTGATAAACGTTGTCTTTGACCGCCTGATAATGAACCACCAAGTTCGGATACTTGTGTATGCTCACCTTCTGGAAGCATTTGCAAGTCTTTTTTAAAGTCAGAAACATATAAAGCTGCATTAAGTTCAGCACTACTAGCTAGAGGGTTACCTATTAAAATATTATCATCAATTGACCTTCTAAAAAGAATATTATTTTGAGGTACATATCCTACTAGTGATCTCACATCTTCTATTTTATAGTGATTAATATTAACCCCATCAATTAGTACTTCACCACCAGTGGTATTAAATTCTCTTAATAATTGTCTTATTAGAGTGGATTTGCCTGATCCAGTTGGACCAACAATACCGATGGTTTCACCTGAATTAATGGTTAAATTTATATTTTTTAAAACAGAAAAATCATCAAACGGATATTTAAAAGAAACATCTTTAAATTCTATTTTCTTAAAGTTCATAACTGATAGTGGAGACTCTTCATTTACTACTTTCGGTGTACGATCCATTATTTCATAAAATCTTCCATCAGCAATTAAGATATTACTAATATTATTTAAAATATTACTTAAACCAATTAAAGGATTATAAAGCATTGCGACATAAAGCAAGAAAGTAACAAGTGAACCAGGTGTTATTTTACTATAAACTACCATATAACAGCCAAGTGATATCGCAATAAAATAAGCAATGGCGTAGGTTAATTCAAACATTGGAGTAAACATTGATTCAAATTTTAGGATTTTCCACCATGAATTTACATCCGCATCTATCGCAACCTTGGTACGTTTAAAATCTTCTTCCTCTTCACCATATGCTCTAACAACCTTTACACTTTCGATTGATTCTAACACACTTTCTGTCATATTAGCATAAATCTCATGGTGTATTTTATAATACGCTCTTTTTTTCTTTCTTAAATAATTTAAGATAAAAATAGCAAAAGGCATAAAAGCAACTGAAGCTACTGTAAGAATAGGATTTATAATAATCATCATTGTAACAGCAGAGCATATTAAAGCAATATAATATACAATGTTTTGTAAAAATGATGTTGCAAGAATTGTTAAATTTTGTAAATCATTGGTCATTCTTGCAATTAAATCCCCTTTGGTATACTCTTCAAAAATTTGAGCATCCATATCAAATAAATGGCTTAAATACTTTTCTCTTAACTGAAATGATAAAGTATGGCCAAGTTCATTAATCATATAGTGATAGAAAATATTTACTATATAAACTGTTAAAGGTATAAAAAATAGCCCTATTATATAATAAACTAACTTTACAGTTGTTAATGTTCCCATCGCAATTTCATCAATCGCAAGGCCTAATACTTTAGCCGGTATAACTGGAAAAATTGAAACAATTAATAGTAATATACCACAAATTAAATAGCGCCACCAATTCTCTTTAAAAAACCATTCTAAGTGTTTAAACGCTTTAATCATAGCTGCCTCCTTCCTTATTATATATAATTATACATTATTATTTTAAATTTTTACTATATTTGATGATGAAAACGTTTAGAAGAATATTTCAAACACTTATCTGATAGTACTTAATTGTGCTTGTTCAAAATTAATAATTTCGACTAAAACGCTATTTACTTCATACATCTTTTGAAGAATTGTTTCAAGATATTTTACTTCATTATTAATAAAATTGGCATCTTGTTTTTCTTCTTCAATGTTATGTTTTTTAAAATATTGATGCACTAAATAATTACGGGTTCTAAGAACTCTTTCAAGTTGTTCAATATCTTCACTACGTAAGCGTTCTATTTCTTTGACTCTGTGGATTATCTCACCTAATGTCATTCTACTTAATTCATCAGCAAGTTCATCTGCTTCTTGAAGAACATTTTCAAATCTAGACAAAGGGATACTATTTGTTCTTTCAAATTCTTTTAAGATGGTATTACATCTTAAGATAAGAGCTAAATTCCATTCAATGTATTGTGAATTTTCGATAATTTGACCAATTAATTGATATATTTTTTCCATAGTTATTCCCACTTTCTATTTTTTTTAAACCATTCAGTATCTTTTAATATTACATTATTATTACTACAATTAACTGCCACTTTTTCCGGATTTGATGTTACTACAATATTTCCATTCATTGATGTATAATTGCTTGTAGTGCCATCTACTGATAAACTTGTCACATATACTTGGTCGGTATATTTCCTAATTCTTGATATAAAAGCTTGCGTTGGAAATGTGTTATCATTATCTTTAGTATATTCAGTTGATCCTGCACAACAACAAACACAAACTATTTTTGGCTTTATAATACTTAATAAGCAATCATTTGATGAAGTTTTAGAGCCATGGTGACCTGCTTTAAATAATTCTACTTCAGGTAAAGTATTATATTCTACTAATTTTTCTTCCCCTTCTTTTTCCAAATCACCAGTAAACAAGAAATGTCGGTCGCCTTGGTTAATTAAAAAGCATACTGAATTGTTGTTTTCATCTGTTGTTTCATGGTCATAATAATAATTATATAAAATTTCTAACTCAATTTCATCGGTTAATTCATATTTTCGGCTTGCTCCATTTTCGTTATTATAACAATCTAAAGCCGTATAATGTTTGGTCCCATTTTTAACTAGTTCATCTCTTTTTTTGACATAATTTTTATAAGTTTTAGTCGTTTTAGTTGATTTAGGAGCATCAATTATTACATCACATTTATAATTATCTAAAACGCCATTATCTTTTGAAGTTCCAAAAAAGGCCGAAATGTGATCTTTATCATAATGAGTTGCGATAACATATTCAAACTTTTTATCCGCTACATAATCATCAACATATTCCATAATGGTACTAGCGCTAGAATTTTTGGAACCAGCATCCACTAATATATCTACATCACCAGCTTTTATATAGATAGAATCACCTGCGTAACCATTACCTAATTCCATAAAATGAAATGATACTTCATCACTAATTACTTTTCCATTTTGATCAGTATTTCCATAATATTTCCAAGCCATATACAAGCATACAGCTATGACAATAAACAATAATATTACGATAAAACCATTTTTTGTTTTTTTCTTTGTTTGTCTTTTTTTAGCCATTTGAATTCCCCCTTTTTCTTAGATTATAATTATACTATATTTTGAGAAATAGTACAAAATTATTACTATTTTTGTTAATAGTTAACCATATATTAACTTAAAGTTAAGTTTTTGATTATTGCTAAAAATGTAATTTCCTTATAAATAAAAAAGAGCTAGTCTATATTGTACTAACTCCTTATATTTCATATTTATTGTATTAAAAACGACATATATATTGGTATGGTATGTATTCCATTAGTTATTCCTATATTAGTATCTACAAGTTTAAAATTACAACTGGTATTGTATTTATCTTTATTATTTAATATTTCTTTTAATGATTTTGTATTACCATTATTTAATTTTACTTTGATTAAAGTTAATTCATTATTATATCTTGTTACACCTCAACTTATGTCTTTAAATTTATTTACCATATACAAAAAATAAAATTTCAATAAGCTATAGGCATGTAGAAGTATACGTCAATTCTAAATATTATGCAATAAAGTTAGTATTAAATTATTATCTAATTCACTGATAGAAAATATCTTCTTACCTAAGTCTTTAATTG
>SAMEA104315439__coassemble_125_pt1 | contig 44002 bp, 43 predicted proteins | sample SAMEA104315439__metabat2_low_PE_048 | metagenome-assembled genome bin SAMEA104315439 (sample SAMEA104315439) | gut metagenome | biome: Monkey gut; feature: monkey-associated habitat; material: faeces | place: China | collected 2013 | reverse complement strand
GTCTGATTTTACTATTTACTTTTTTTGAATACTTAAACGCACCGCCAAAGCATTTTTTTATCCATTGGTTTATCATTTTGAAGAATTCAAATACTGTTTTTTTACAAATAAAAACAATACCAACAAAAATAGTTACAATACAAAAAATAATTGTTCCAACTTTTGAAAACAACAAAAACAATAGATAGAATAAAATGCACCCAATTATGCCACCGCCAACCATCATATTACTACGTCCCGTTTTAAAGTAATCAAAATACAGCAATATTGTGTTCTTAAAACTATTTCCCTCATACTTACTAACAAAATTGTGCATTGAAAAATGACTTAATGTAATAATTGCAAGTGATATCATGATAATTCCTAAATATCTAATGTTTTTAACTGTAAACTTGTGATGTACAAATAAAAAATACACCCCCAAAGCCCCTAAAAGTAATAAAAAAATAAAATACCAATCGCCAAACATTAGTCTAAAGGCTAGCATTCCATATTTTCCCACAATGCCAAGTCTAGCAATTGAGATTAGAGAAAATAGTAAACAAACAATTCCTGCTACTTCATATATAAAAATAAATTCTTTACTCTTTTGTTCATATTCTGATAATTTTTCTTTTGCCATAATATCACCCTTAATATTAAACACTATTTAATGTGAAAAATTTGTAAAAAAAAGACAAAAGAAAAAAATCCATCATAAGATGGATTTCAATTAACTACTTTTTATTCTTTTCCTTATGAATAGTAGCTTTTTTACAACGTGGACAATATTTCTTTTGTTCTAAACGATCTGGAGTGTTTCGTTTATTTTTTTGAGTAAGGTAATTTTCTTCGCCACATTCTGTACATTTTAATAAAACATTAATACGCATAATGTTACCTCCTAAATTCCATAATATTATACTACATTATGAAAAAAATAGCAAGCAATTAAAAACTTTTTTTACTAACATTCTACATTACTAGAAAAAAGGACAAAAATAATTACATTATATTCAATATATTAAACTAATACATCACCATTTTTAATTCCAATTGAAAGAAATAAATAAACAATTCCTGCAAATGCCCATGCGATTGACATTGTTAGTGCAACTTTTCCACACGCTTTACTACGATTAGCCCATTTATTTTGCCATAATATATAAAATACAAAACCAACTGGAGGTAGTAAAAAACTAATTAACTTCCATACAAATGGAGGAACAGGATCATCAATAATTGTAGTGTTAGTTGAAACGACTACTTCAGTATTTTCGGGTTTAACATGAAATTCAAACCCACATTGTTCACATTTCTCAGCTTTTATACTTTGTTCCTTCATACATTTAGGACATACTTTTGTTTTTTCCATATTTATTAATCCTCTCTATTTTCACGCATCTATGATTATTTTACCATAAATAAATGTTATTGTCAAATAGTACTATTTATTTTCATCATTTTTTTCTTGACTTTTCAATAAATCTCTAATTTCTGTTAACAACGCAATATCTGCAGGAACTGGTTGTGGTTCAGGTGCAACTTCAGGTTCTTGTTCTTCCTCTTTTTTACGTAATTTTTCAGCGGTTGCTCTAGCTCGTTTCGCTACTGAAGAACAAACCTTGATAATTACAAATAAAATTATTGCGATTAGTAAAAAGTCAATAATAGCTTGGATTAATGCCCCCCATGATATAACAATATCATTAACTGGAGCCTCAAGAACATCGCCAACATTTTTAGCTAGTCCCGCAGCAACATCAGCTTCTGTCGCTTCTTTATGACTTTTCAAAACAGTTATCAATGAATTACTTAAATCAGTATCACCAATGATCCAAGCAATTAATGGTGAAATTATATTAACATTAATTGCGGTTACAATTTTACTAAAAGCACCACCAATAATTACACCAATTGCAAGTGCTAAGGCATTTCCTTTATTAATAAAGGCGATAAATTCTTTTACTAATCCTTGTTTTTTTTCTTTGATTTCTTTTCTTGTCTTCTTTGCCATTTTAATTTCCTCCTTTAGCAAGTTGAAATATTTCCATTATATCTGCTTTATTTAATTGTTTAATACCTGGTACATTAACTGTATCATTTTTTGTTAAACGATTGGCCATTTCATCTAGTTTAGACATATCAATGTTTAAATCATATAGTGTTACTGGCATATTAAGATATTTAAAATATGATTCTAGAAATGCAATCCCTTTACTAGCAGCAATTTCCGGTTCTACTGCTTTATCAATTTCAAAAACCTCATATGCAAGTGCGCTAAATAGTGGAACAAAACCTTTGTAAACATATCTAGCCCACGCTAAAAATAATACCGACAATCCGGCACCATGAGCAACATAATCAAAAGTACCACTAATTTCATGTTCAAGTTTGTGAACAGTAAAATACATTTTTTCACCAATGCCCGTTAATCCATTATGTGAAAAACTACTTGCGATCATGAGTGTTGCTCTAGCATCATAGTTTTCAGGTTCATTTATAGCTATTCTACCTGCTTTAATTACCGCTTTTAATACTCCTTCTGCTATCCGAGCAGCAAAATCATTATTACCAACATTAGTTAAATATCTTTCCAATGTATGCATCATAATATCCACAATGCCACACCCAGTTTGAAAACGAGAAACCGTAAAAGTTAATTCGGGGTTCATTATACTAAATAATGGTCTAATAATATCATTATTAAAACCACTTTTAACTTGCGTCTCGTCATTTGTTATAACACAAGAATTACTTAATTCACTACCAGCTGCACTAATTGTTAGGATAACTCCTACTGGTAATGCTTTTACCGGTTTAATTTCATGAATATTAAGTTTCCACGGATCATCATTTAAGTAATAACCACACGCAATAGCTTTACTTGAATCTATGACTGATCCTCCACCCACAGCTAAAATAAGTTCAACTTGATTTTCTCTTGCAATTTTTATGCCCTCACGAACTAACGAAACTTTTGGATTAGGTTCAACCCCTCCAAGTTCTATAACTTTAATTCCTTCTTGTTTTAGTGAAGTCAAAACACGGTCATATAAACCATTTTTTTTAATTGAGTTTCTGCCATAATGAAGTAAAACTTTTGTATATCCATACTCTTTAACTATTCTTCCTACTTCTGTTTCACGGTCAGTGCCAAAATATATCTTTGTAGGAGAATAAAAATCAAAATTTAACATTAAACGTTCTCACTTTCTAATTATTACTCAATTTCTTGAATATCAATGATTCCAACATCAAAAGTAGGAAAATCACTAAATCCTCCACCAATATTCATGGTTGGAACATTTGCGATTTTTAAAATAACATCATTACTTTCTTTATCAATAGTTTTTCCAAATGCTGCATACTCACCATCTAACCAACTAGCCGTACCAGCACAAATAAAGAATTGTGAAGTTGCACTATTAGGATCAGATGTTCTAGCCATAGATATAACACCAAGTTCGTGTTTTAAGTCATTTTTAAAGCCATTTGTAGCAAATTCTCCTTTTATTGAGTCTACTTCACCTAATTCTAATAAAGTGTTGTTTTCTATTTTATATCCACCAGTTTGAATCATAAATCCTTTAATAATTCGATGAAAAACAGTATTTTTATAATATCCTTCTCTTACTAGTTTAATAAAATTCTCAACTGTTTTTGGAGCAATTTCTGGGTATAATTCAAGTTTAATCGTATCTTCAGTATTTAGTTTTATTTGTATTTTCATTTTTTTACCTCTTTTTCATACTTATTATACCACATTTCTTTATTTTAAATTTAATATTTACATAAAAAAAGAATTGTAACTAAGATTCTTACAATTCTTTATATTATTTCTTTGGTTACTTCTTTAGCTTTACTAACAAAATCTAAATGTTTTTGGTAATAGAGATCCATGATATTCAAAATTTTAGAAATGTCAGTTTTTACTACTTTCTCAAAAGCTTTATCAACTTTACTAACCTTAATAAAGTATAATAATTGCAATACTTTGGTTTGATTAACATTTAAATCAAAACCATCATTTATACAATTTAAGCAATAAACACCACCATCATAAACGCTAAAAACTGCATTTTGTACTTTTTTATTACACTTTAAACATACCTTCAATTCTGGTGCAATACCAATTAAGTAGGTTAGCTTAACTTCAAATAGGGCTAAGACTAATCTTTCATCAATGTCTTTTTTTAATAATTCCAAAATATCTATCACAAACTGATAAAAAGTATCAATGCTTGTAACTTGTTGCGTAAAAACAATTATTTTTTCCAAAATCGGATAAAAACATAACATTTTATTAATATCTTGTTTTATTGGCAAATAACTATCAACAATTGAGCCTTCCGTTAAAGTGTCAAGACCATCACTAGAAGTAGCTAAAAAACTAATCCTAGTTAATGGTTCAGCTAATAATCTAGTACCACTAGTAATCTTTTTAGCACCTCTAATAATATAGTTTTTCTTACCAGTTTTAGTCAAAATCTCTGCTAAAACAGCTTGTTCTTTATACTCTACTACCTTCAGTACGATACCTTCGGTTTGGATGATTTGTTTCATTTTCTAGTTCTTCTTTCTTTCTAAGATAAAATTTGTAGTTCAAATAATCATCAATCTTACCACTTTTTAAAAATTTATTCCACAACGTCTCTTCAAATTTACTCATAATATTCCTCCTAATTTTAGGATGAATCTTTTTTTACTTTTTATACATCTTTTGTATATCCAAAATTTGAAAGTTGCATTTTGTGGTTTCGCCAGTTTTCTTCTACTTTGACAAATAGTTCCAAATAAACTTTAGTGCCTAACAATTTTGCAATATCTTGTCTTGCAAGAATGCCAATTTCTTTTATTTTTTGGCCCTTTGAACCTATAATTATTTTCTTTTGTGATTGTCTTTCTACAACGATGGTTGCGTGAATTTCAATTAAATCAGGCTTATTAGGTCTTCCCTTAAAACTTTCTATTTCTACAGCCACACTATGTGGTACTTCATCATCAGTCTTTAAGAGAATTTTTTCTCTAATTATTTCGGCTACCACAAATCTTTCAGGTTGATCTAATAATTGGTCCTCAGGATAATACATTGGTCCTGGTTTTAAATTACTTTTAATTAATTTTATCAATTCATCAACTTGATAATCGTTACTTGCACTAATCGAAATACCACTAACAAATGGAAAAATAGCACGATATGAATCCATATTCGCAATAAGTTCATCTTGATCTTTTATTAAGTCTACCTTATTACCAACTAGAATTGTTGGAATTTTTGTTTTTAAAAGTTCACTAATCATCGTTTTATCTTCATCTGCTATTTTCTTGGTAACATCACACATTAGCAAAACAACATCAACCCCTGCTAAGGCGCTACTAACATAATCATTCATTATTTTACCAAGTTCTGTCTTTGGTTTATGAAACCCTGGAGTATCAATAAAAACAATTTGTGCTTCATCGTCAGTATAAATGCCTTGAATTTTGTTTCTTGTTGTTTGAGCTTTCGGCGAAACAATTACAATTTTTTGTTTCAAAAATTGGTTGAGAAGGGTACTCTTTCCAACATTAGGACGGCCAATGATAGCCACAAATCCAGATTTAAAGGCCTTATTCATTTAAATCACTCTCACCAAAAGCAAATGGCAACAATTCTTCAACCGTAAAGCTCTTGGTTTTCTTATCTAAATTTATTAATGTTACGATAGCATCTTTGTTCATTAATTCACTAATTACTTGGCGACACGCACCACATGGAAAAACTAAATCATCACTTTTGCCCATTATTACTAATTCTTCAATATCATCTTTTCGATATCCTTTTGCATATGTTGCGAAAAGAGCTGTTCTCTCAGCACAATTGCTTAATCCATAAGAAGCATTTTCAACATTTGAACCTATTACATAGTTACCATCCTTTAGAATTACTAGTGCTCCAACTTGAAAATGTGAATATTTAGCGTATGCATTGTTATAACCGATATGTACTAATTTATATTTTTCTTCAAAATTCATCCTTATCTCCTTATATTTATTATATTTAATATTTTATCTTGTAATTCAAACATTTTTTTCTCATCGTCAATTGTTTGGTGATCATAGCCCAAACTGTGAAGTGCTCCATGAGTGACGAGAAACGCAAACTCTCGAATCGTACTATGTCCATATTCGACAGCTTGAGACAATACCTTTTCATAACTAATAAAAATGTCACCTAATTCTTCTGGTATTTTTCCTGGTTTTTCATCATCAATTGAAGCAAAAGTTATAACATCAGTAGCTCTGTCAATTCCTCTATATGTCAAATTAATTTGGTGAATTTCGTCATTATCAACTATTATATAACTTATGACGTGATTACCTTTTATTTCTAATAATCGACAAATTTCATGAAGTATCGTTTTAATTATACCTTTAGGATTTTCAATGTCTAATGCTTGTACTTTTCCATCTAGATTAAACTTAATCATGGGTACCACCTTCATATCTTGAGATAATTTTAGAAACTAAAGGATGACGCATTACATCAAAACGGTTAAACGAAATTATAGAAACACCTTCTAAATGTTGAAGTAATTCTGTAGCCTCAATTAATCCCGATTTTTCTCGATTAGGTAAATCAATTTGTGTAATGTCACCAGTTATAATCATTTTGGAATTAAATCCTAAACGTGTCACAAACATTTTCATTTGATTTGTCGTTGTATTTTGTGCTTCATCTAAAATTATAACCGCACTGTCTAAAGTTCTTCCTCTCATATAAGCAAGAGGTGCTATTTCAATAGTTCCTTTTTCGATGTATCTTTCAGTTTGTTCTTTTCCCAAAAAATCATATAAAGCATCATAAATTGGTATCAAGTATGGGTCAACTTTTTCTTTTAAGTCACCCGGCAAAAATCCGAGTTTTTCACCAGCTTCTACTACAGGTCTAGTTATAATGATTTTTCTTATTTGACTCTTCTTAAGCAAGCTAATCGCAAATGCGACTGCTAAATAAGTTTTACCACTTCCTGCTGAACCTTTAGCAAATATAATGCTGTTCTTTTGCATGGCTTCTAGATAAATCATTTGATTAATGGTTTTTGGATATACTTTTTGTCCCTCACGAGTATGAATAATAATCTTTTTGTTTATGTAAAAATTCTTAATACCCGCATGTGTTATTTCAAAATCTTTGCTATCTTTAAAACTTTGAATAATGTATATTAAGTCTCTCTCTTGCCAAGCTATATTTTCCTCTATAAGTTCATTAAGCATACTAATAATTTCTTTAAGTAATGGTTCAACCTTCCGGTTTGAATCGTTTTCTTCCATTAATAACTTGTTGTTAATATGATCAATTTTAACTCCAAGTTCCATTTCTAATAAATTTATATTTTTATTTAATGGACCTATCAAGATTTGTTCCGCATGTAAATCATTAAAAGTCCACAATTCAAATGTTGCCATTGTATCACTCCTATACTTTTATTATACCATATTTTTTATATTTTGCATTAAAAAAGAAAGATAAAACAAATATATGTATTATCATTCTTGTGATATGTGCTCTAGTACCTTAATGTGTTCAAAATTATTCAACAATTGATTACGGTCAAAAGAAAAATGCAATAATTTGGTATGTGATGGAATTTTTAGGTTTCGACTTTTTTCATAGTATAAGTAAACTACTTCACTATCATCATAATCATTTTTAAGTGGTGTTGTCACATTTATTAAGTATATTTTATTATTATCAGAAACTACTAAATCAACAAGTTCCTTAGTATTTTCCTTTTGAATGACCCCTCTTAGAAATATTTCGGCTTCACTATTTTCATCTTTAAGCATATAATAGCAGCATACAGCCATCCATAAGTTCTTTTTTTCAAAAATTTCTTTAGTTTTAATGGTATGAAAATGAACTATTATGTACTCTCGTTTGTACAATATTTTTTTTAATAAGTTATTTTTCAAATAATTCTTTAGAATTTCAAATAAAATTTTAACTTGTGGTAAGTCAAGATTTAATAAATTGATAATCATTGTAGTATCTTTAAAGTATGTTACTTCTCTATTACCAATTATTTTATTGATAAACTCGTACCATTTGAAGGGATAAGTAGTCCCTAATTCATAAGTTTTCTTAATAAATTGTTCTTCAATAATCGAATAATCATAGTAATTTATATTAAAAGATTGACTTATTAAATAGTTCATCATCATCACCCGTGTAAGTATATGTTAATAACTATTAAATAATGTCAATCTTGTTTTAATTTTTTGCTTTTATGCCATTAACCTCAATTGGAACAAACACAATTAAAGGTTTATGTTTTGTCGTTCTAAATATTAGTTTAGTAATTTCATCATTTATGGTCTTTTCTGCTTGTTCTAGTGAATAATTTTTACGCCATAATGAATTTTCAAAAATGCTTCTAGAAAGTTCACAGACTTTTTTTGTTAATTCTTCATCTTCCATCTTTCCGACAATTCCCTTGGATATTACATTTACCTTTTTTGCAACTTTTCGCTGTCTAATATCGTAATACATTGTTATCACTAACACTCCATCGGTCGATAAAGTTTCTCTATCCTTTATCACTTCTTCATTAACATCACCAGTCAACGATCCATCAACAAAAACATCACCAACTTTTGTTTTACTACGATCTATTGGTTTACCATCTTTAAAGTTTAATATTTCACCATTATCAGTAAGTAAGACTCTATTACGTTCAAAACCAAAGTCTAAAGCTACAAGTAATTGTTCATACATATGTCGGTATTCACCTTTAATTGGAATAATATATTTTGGTTTCAAGACAGAATACATTAATTTTAAATCATCACTTGTTGCATGCGATGGCCTTAAAATATTTCTATCATATGTCGTTAAATTCATATCATAACGATATAATGTATTTATCGCATTTGTCGCAAGTTTTTCCGTTCCTGAAACAGGTGGACACATTACAATTATTTGATCATTTGGAGTCAAACGAATAAATTTATCATCACCTAAAACCATTTTAACTAATAATGAATATGCTTCTTCTCGTTTACCATGTACAATAACTACTAAATTATCATCATCATTTCGATTAGTTTCAGAATAAGGTTTTAGTGTTACTAGTTTACCTTCCGGTACTTTCAAATAATTATTTAGCATTGCGGTTTCAACAAATTTAACGCCCTTATAACCAACAAAAGCAATTTTACGATTTTCTTCAATTGCTAAATTAATAATTTTCTGTATACGCTTTAAATCTGATGAATATGCGGCAACGATGATTCTACTTTTAGCATGAGTTAAAATATTATTAAAATTATGTTCTAACATCATATCATTGCTAACTCTACCAAGTGAAGTTGTACCTACACTTTCACTCATAAGAGCTAGAACTTTGCCTTTACCAAGATCGGTGATTTTACTAAAACTAGTTGTGTAGTGATCTTCCCCTGTTGGAGCAAAATTAAAATCAGTTGCATAAATAATCGTACCATCTGCAGTGTGAATAGCAATACCAATTGATTCAGGTAAGCTATGGGTAGTATTAAAAAACTCAACTTTTACACCTTTAAAATTTAACACCTTATTTTCGTTAATGCGATATAATCTAAATTTCTTAATATCCATTTTATTATCTGTTAATAAATTTTCAATTAAACTAATAGTAAAATGCGTGCCGTAAACATTAATAGGTAAATTTCTTAATAAATATGGAATAGCCCCAATATTATCTTCATGTCCATGAGAAACAAAAATACCAGCAATTTTATTTTTTCGTTCCATTAAATAACTAATATCTGGTACTACGGCATCGACACCATACATATCAATATCGGGGTATCGTAAACCGGCATCAAGAATGAATATTGATTCATCGGTTTCAACAATATATAGATTTTTTCCATCTTCACCAAGTCCCCCAAGAGCCATTATTTTCAAATTCGCCATTTCTTTTCCTCCTTTCTTAAATATTTCTATAATTAGTATTATTAATAGACAAACAATATGCAGTTAATTATATCATTTTCTTAAGTTTTTTTCAATTAAAGCGATTAATAGAAAAAGCTAAACAAACCTATTTAGTGTTATGTTTAGTTTTCTCTTTATGCTTATATGGTATTCTAAATAATTGCTTTATCAAATTTTTAATATTAAAAGGGATAAGAGGATAAAGGTAAGGTCTATTAAAACTCTTTAAACAAGCTAAATATGTCACAAGTAAGACAACTCCGCAAATAAAGCCAGGCATCTTAAAGAAATACACACTTATTAGTAAGAAAATATTCGCCATTTTATTTGCGAGTGATAATTCATAACTAGGGGTTATATACGAGCCAATGGCAGATATTGCGGCTAAAATAACAATTTGTTCAGTAAATAAACCAACTTTTATGGCAACATCACCAATTATTAATCCTGAAACAAGCCCCATAGATGTTGAAAGAGCACTTGGTGTATGAATTGAAGCCATTCTAATTAATTCAATTCCTATTAATACAGTAATTAATTGTATAAAAAGAATGTTATGATTATGATTATTCGAAATAAATGGTTTTAAAACAGTTGGTAAATTATAATCTGTTAAAGCATACCATAAAGGAATACTAAAAAAAGCAATAATAATTCCAATTATTCTAATTAATCTTAAATATGAACCTGCAACAACGGTTTGCCTAAATTCTTCAGCATGTTGTAAATGATCAAAAATACTAACAGGACCCAAAATAGCACTAGGAGAGGTATCAACAATTATCCCAAACATTCCCTGGTATAAATGAATAGCTAACGTATCAGGTCTTTCTGTGTATTTGACAAGTGGATAAGGACTATAGCGGTGATTCACTAGAAGTTCCTCTAAAGCTTTATCACTCATTGTCAATTCCTTAACTTTAATTTTTTCTAATTTCCGCATTATCTCCTGTAAAACATCTGGTTTAATAATATCTTTTAAGTAAATAAGAGCAACTCTAGTTTTACTAATCGTTCCTATTTCATATATTTTCATTCCTAAATTTCCTGTTTTTATTCTTCTTCTAATTAAACCAATGTTTGTGGCAAAATTTTCAGTAAATCCATCACGACTGCCTCTCACGACTTTTTCACCATCTGGTTCACTAATTGATCTTGAAGGATACTCTTTCGTTTCAGTTATGAACATTAAGTTACTTTCATTGCAAATAACTAATAAATCACCATTAAATACTGCTTTTGAAGCAGTATCTATATTTTTGGTAAATTCAAGATTTTCGGCAATTAGATTATTACTTACTACCTCTTTTAGATTTTTTTCATTTATTCGATCTTTAATTTTAATAAAACTTGTAATTAGTCGCGATATTTTAAGACTATTGGAGAGAAAGGAGTCATAATAAAAAGTAAAAGTTAAATCATTTTTGTTTTTTATTGTTCTTTTGACAATATCAAACGTAATATTTAAGCCTAATAAATCGTCTATTGATTGACATTGAATTGATGTGTTCATTCTAACCTCGTGGTTTAAAAATTAATGCAATAATAAACGATGAGAAAATTGCGGCTGATATTCCACTTGATGTTATGTCAAAAATCCCAGTAAATAAGCCAATAATACCACTTTCTTCAGCAGCTTTAAGGGCTGCATGTGTAAGTGAATGACCAAATGATGAAATTGGCACTAAAGCACCTCCACCTGCAAATTTTATTAATTTATCATACAACCCAAAGCACTCTAAAAATGAGCCTAAAATAACATAAATAACTGTTAAATGGATTGGTAACAATTTACACAAATCCATAATTAATTGAGCTATCATACAAATAGCACCACAAACTAAAAAAGCTAATAGAAAATTCATTTAATCACACCTTTCTAAAGATATTGCATGACTAATACATGGAATTGTGTCTTTTTGAGCTATCATCACCGGATTTAGTAGTGCACCTGTAGCAAGTACTAACACCCTTTTAAATGTACCTTTTACTATTTCTGCAACTACATAGCTTAATAAATATGCCGTTATGCATCCACAACCACTTCCACCCGCAAAAACCTTTTGCCGTTTTATATCATACAAATTTTTACCGGCATCTTGGTGTTTATCTCTAACCATTATACCATTTTCAGCACAACACTTTATGAAGAGTTCACTACCATAAATTGATAAATCTCCGGTTATTATTGCATCGTAATCATTGATAGTTTCGCCAAAATTAGTTAAATGATCGAATAATGTTTCTGCCGCACTAGGAGCCATGACACGCCCCATATCTTGTGCATCCTTTTGCTTAACATCAATAATTTTCCCTATTGTTCCCGATTTTACTCGTATATTAGTTCGTCTACTACCTAGTAAACACATACCAGCTGCTGTTGCAGTAAAAGTCATTGATGTTGGTTTTTGACCACCATATTCTGTTGGATACCGAAACTGTCTTTCACTAGTCGCATTATGACTCGAACTAGACACTAAAACTTTAGCACTTTTTAAAGTATCTACGTAAATGCTTCCCAATATAATATTTTCCGTAATGGTTGAACACGCCGCAAATGTACCAAAAAATGGTATAAAAGTATTACGCATTGCATAGGTGCTAATGGCAATTTGGTTATTCAAATCTCCGCCAAACATAACATCAATTTCATTAGGCCCTAATTTTTCTTTTATACATACAATTTCAAAAGCTTTTTTGACTAAAGCTATTTCAGCTTTTTCCCATGTTTTTTCATTACAATAGTTATTATCATAACTATAATCATAGTAATTGCCAATAGGACCATCTTTTTCTTTGGGCCCTGTCACCACCGATGTATTTTCGATAAAAACATCGTCAAATATTAAACTATTCCTTCCTATTTTCTTCATACTATCTTATTAAATAAATAATGGTTGCACTTACAAATGAGCTAACCACTCCAGCAACAATAACAGCGCCTGCTAACTTGAACATATTGCTCATTATTCCAAGAACTATACCTTCACTCTTTCCCTCTAAGGCCGCTGAAGTCATTGAATTTGAAAAACCAGTAATTGGAATATACGTACCAGCGCCTGCAATTTGTCCAATTTTATCAAATACTCCAATTCCTGTTAATACCGATGTAATAAATACAATCGTCATCGACATAAGACTATTTGCGGTCAACACTTCAATCTTAAACACTTTAACAAATAAGGTAATAAGCCCTTCAGCGATTAAGCCTATCAATCCACCAATTATAAAAGCAAAAATAGCATTTTTTATAATTGGACGTTTTATCGTTTTTTGTTCAATTATTTTTTGATACTTTTTTAATCTAATGTTTTCCATATTTTATTCTCCTTTTTGATTATTTTTCCTTTTTTATTGGAAAATATACACAAAAAAATAGAACTTGTAACTACTTTATTTATGCAAAAAAAGGTTAGTATACAACTAACCAAATTTGTTATTTATTAACAGTTTGAATTTCACCAGCTTTTGTCAAAGCAATCTTAGTGATGATTGGACCAACAAGTTCGTAAAATAGAGTTGCGCAAAGTACTACAGCAGTAATTGTGGAAGCCATATTAGCCAAATAGTTATAACCGCCTTCATTAGCTGCTTTTAAACCTTCAGTTGCAAAACTTCTAAATGTACTTGATGAACTTCTAGCCATACCTATTGCAACACCAGCTTGTGGAAGTAATGTTAGACCTAAGTATTTCTTTATTGTACCACCTGTATGAGTCATTGTACAACCAAGACTTGCACCAAAATATTTACCTAGTGATCTCGCAAGTAGATAAACAGCACAAATACCGATTACCGTCCAATTTCCCATGACACTAAAATCTAGTTCTGCTCCTGACAATATAAAGAAAAGCATAAATAAAGCAGGAGTCCAACGTTCAACACCATCTAAAATGTTAATGGCATCCTTTTCCATATTACAAAAAATTGCTCCTATCATCATACAAGTAAGAAGTGATGATAATTCCATATCAAATTTTTCAGCGAATAATTCGCAGAATCCTACTCCTAAAATTACAGCTGCAAGCATACAAATTAAACGGTTGGCTCTAGATTTGAAAAATCTCATCGCAAGAGTCAAGATAAAACCAAGAGCAGCTCCTATCGCAAGTGATAAGAAAATCTCACAAAGTGGCATTAAAAGAATATTCTTAATACTAATAGTCGCACCTGCAACGCCTGCATATTGTTTTGCAAGAACTTGAGCTACTGAAAAAGAAATTGAAAATAATATTAATCCAATTGCATCATCAAATGCAACGACTGGTAGTAAAATATCAGTAACTGGTCCCCTTGCCTTATATTGCTTAACAACCATTAGGGTTGCGGCAGGAGCTGTTGCAGTAGCTATCGCTCCAAGTGTAAGAATTAATGGTAAATTAGCCTCCAAATTACCTACTATTAAGCATGTAACTATAAGGAATACATCGACAAAAACTAAAGCCATACATGATTGCATAATTGTAATTGTGATGACACCCTTACCAATTTTTTTAATACTTGATAGTTTAAATTCACTACCAATTGAAAAGGCGATGAAACCTAGGGCCAAATCAACAATAATACCAAAAGCTGAAACCATTTCCTTGTTGATAACTCCACCAAGTTTAGAGTTAAATAAGCTGAATAAATAAGGTCCTAATAAAATACCAACTATCAAATAAGCCGTAACATTAGGCAAATGAACTAATTTTATAAGTCTATTTGAAATAAGTCCTGCAACTAAAGCAATCCCTATTCCTAATAATATATACGCTGATGTCATTATTCGTCAAGTCCTTCCAAATAACTTATAGGTAGGGAATACATAAATCCTTTACCCTTAATTCCTCCTACTGCTTCTTTAACAAGTTCACTTAATTTTTTAATTTCTTCATCTTTCTTAACAACCACAAAAATCATGGGACGAGCTACTTCTTTGCCTTCTACCACTTTGGTAAGGCCACCAAAATAAGGCTCTGGTTCGATTGAATCCATTAACGCATGTCTAATACTTTTAGTTGAAAGTACTGTTCCATGGTAATTATTATCGGAAAATTTCCTTAATATTGAGGACACATAAACGTCTTCAGTTAATACAACAATAAATAATTGCATATAATACCTCCATAAATTCCAAACTATTATACCACTTTTGGAAGTTAAATGTATAAAAAAAGCATTGGGAAACCCTAATACTTTTTCGTTTTTTTAATAATTCTAAGGGTGTTTAAGATTGCAAGTAAGCATAAACCTACATCTGATAATACACCGATTAACATACCATATGAACCAAGGAGTTGTAAAGTGCTTAATACAAGAACTCCAACCTTAATTAATATTGCAACAATAATGTTTTCGTAGATAATTTTCATGGTCTTCTTAGAAATTGCAATTGCGTCAATTACTTTACCAATATCATCATTCATTATAACAACGTCAGCCGCTGTTTTTGCAATATCACTACCTTTTGCACCCATAGCTATACCAACAGTTGCCATTTTTAAACTTGGTGTATCATTAATACCATCGCCAACATACACTATTGATTTGTTTTCTTTTAATTTATCACTTAAAACATCTAATTTTTCATTAGGTAATAGTTTTGCATAGGCTTCATCAACTCCAAGTTTCTTTTTGACACTATTAACAATTGTTTCACTGTCTCCACTTAAGATTGTTGTATTAATACTTTGAGAACGTAAATATTCAATTGTTTCTTTAGCTCTAGGTTTAAGTTCATCGATAACAACAATGCTACCAACGAATTCACCATCAACCGCAATATAAACAACAGATCCTGGACATGTTTCAAGAATATAATTTACATTATTCTCTTTCATTAAACGTTCATTACCAATTAAGACTTTTTTACCTTCAAAATTAGCTGATAATCCGAAACCGGCTAGTTCTTGAAGATCGGCAACTCTATTTTGATCAATATCACCATGATATGCATTGACAATTGATTTTGCAATTGGATGATTTGAGAATGATTCAACAGTTGCGGTAATTTCTAATAATTTATCGTACGTATAGCCACCAAAAACATTAATTTCATCAACAACAAAGTTACCTTCTGATAGTGTTCCTGTTTTATCAAAAACAAATGATTTTGTTTTACTTAAGTATTCTAGATAATTTCCACCTTTAACTAAAATTCCCTCGCTTGAGGCTCTACCAATGCCACTAAAGAAACCAAGTGGAACTGAAATTACAAGAGCACAAGGACAAGATACAGTTAAGAAAACTAAAACGGTATTAATAGTTTCAGCATTAGAAATATTTAATGCAAATTTCATTACAAGACCTGTAACTACCGCTGCTGCTAAAACAATTGGTGTATAAATTCTGGCAAATTTAGTAATAAATTTCTCGGTTTTTGATTTTTTATTACTTGCTTCATCTATTAATTTAACAACTTTACTAATTGTTGAATCACTTTCTGCAGTTGTAACTCTAATTTTAATTACTTTAGTTAAATTGATACAACCTGATAACACTTCGTCACCAACAGTAATTTCACTTGGTAATGATTCACCAGTCAAACACTTAGTGTCAAGGGTAGTACTACCATCAATTACAACACCATCAAGAGGGACTTTTTCACCAACCTTAACAACTATAATGTCACCAACATGAACATCTTTTAACTCAACTACTTCACCATTTTCAAGGGTTGCTTTATCGACTTTTAATTCCATAAGGCCTTGAATTGATTTTGTTGATTTGTCAATTGCACGTGATTGAATTTTTTCACCAATACGATATAATAAGATAACCATAATTGCTTCAATTGGTTCTTTGTTAATAAATGCACCAACTGATGCTATTAACATTAAAAAGTTTTCATCAAATATTTGACCATGGATGATATTCTTAAATGATTCATATAATACTTTATACCCTATTAAGAAATAAATAACTCCAAAGACAATATACATATAAAAATTATGATCTTCAGAAATAATCCAATATAATGAAGCTCCCACAAATAAGGCAACTGATACAATAAATAGAATTAAATTGACTTTTGATTTTTTAGTTTTTTCTGCCTTATTTTTTAAAACTACAGCTTCACTTTCAATTTTCTTCACTTCTTTGCATACTGTTTCATATACTTCAACATTATTACGATGAGTAATAATAATTTTTTTATTAACAAAATTAACCTTTGCATCTATAATATCATTGCATTTATTTAGAGCTCTTTCAACTTTTAAGGCACAATTTGGACAATCAATGTTTTCAAACATGTATTCATCAATTGCCATATTTGGTCCTAACTCTTTATTTTCAGAATTTAGATGTTCATAAATTGCACAGTCACTGCACTTTTCATTTTGTTCATGTTCACAGCACCCACAATGTTCATGTTCATGATCATGTTCACAACATCCACAATGTTCATGTTCGTGCTCATGTTCATGATGTTTTTGCTTTTTAGCAGTTGTAACATTGCCTTTTTGATGAAATGGACATTTACTCAAATTTACAACTGTTGCTAAAATCATCTTAACTTCATCTTCCGTTAAATTTCTACGACCTTCAATTGAAATCTTTTTGCGGTCATAATTAATGTTTACTTCTTTAATATACTCTATCTTCTGCAAATTTGCCGCCAGTAGACTTGCGCAATCAGGGCACTTAAGTTCTTTTACTTTAAATGTATACTGCATAACTTACTCCTATAAATGTTCTAAATGTTCTATTGTAATTTCTAATATTTTTGAGACATGTTCATCAACAATTGAATAAAATATCATCTTACCGTCTCTTCTTGTTTTAACAAGTCTAGCATGTCGTAATATTCTCAATTGATATGAAACCGCTGTTTGACTCATATCTACATCTTTCGCAATGTCTTGTACACATTTTTCCCCTTTTAATAATGATGTTATAATTTTTACTCGTGAAAAATCAGATAAGTTTTTATAAAACTCTGATAATTCATAAATATCGTTCTCATTTAATACACTTTTATTCATTTTATACCTCACATATGAATATATACACATATATTATACATAATTATATGTAATAAATCAACATATATGCAATATTATTTAGTGATGGTAATTTTTTCACGCATTTCTTTAAGCATTCTGCTAACTTTACTTTGACTAATTGAAAGTTCTTTAGCTATTTCGACCTGACTATATCTATTTTCTAATCTAAGTTTTAATAATTCTTTTTCCATAGCAGTAAAATTAAAAGCATCTAGGTTTAAATAATTTCCAGCTATATCATTCATGTCTTCTTTTAATTCTACTTGATAATATTCCTTCGCTACTATATTGTCAGTTTGATCAGCAGTGTTTTCTTTTAACGCGTTAAGATTCTTATAATATTTACTTGTCCTAATTAAACTATGTTTGGCTAGTTCATCTTTAATAGCTCCAATAATATAGTATGTAGCATAAGTTGAAAATTTTATACCCTTAGTTATATCATATTTTTTAGCCGCATTAAATAATCCCATCATCCCTGCTTGAACTAAATCATCATAATCAAATGAATTTACTTTAAAACGCCTTGCAATTTTATAAACTAAACGTTGATTAGATTCAACTAAAAATTCATATTGATTAGTATTCACCTTGTTCATGATACTTTTTTACCATTAACACCTTAGTACCCTCATTAATATGTGAGACAATATCCAATCTATCCGTAAACACTTCCATTATTGTAAAACCAAGGCCTGCCCTTTCTTCATCAATTTTTGTACTAAATAATGGTTCTCTTGCCTTTTCTATGTCTTTTATTCCTACTCCATAGTCAATTACTTCAATATAAATGTTCTCTAAATCAAATCTTAAATTTAACTCAACTTTTTTTGAACTATCATTCAAATATCCATGAACAATTGCATTAGTTACCGCCTCTGACACGATTGTTTTAAGTTCGTTAACCATGCTAAGTGGCAAGTTTAATTCAACCAAAAAGGCTGTTGTAATGGTTCTTGCAAGTAAAACATTTTCATTACGTGCTAAAAAACTAGTTTTTAATTCATTATACATTATGCTACCTCCAAATAATTTTCTGCTTCTTGTTCATTAGAAGCAATTATACATATTTTTTTAAGTCCCGACAAAGCGACAATTCTACTTATTATTTCATTCATTGAACAAATTATTATTTTTCCATTTCTTTTCCTAATCTGTGAAAATCTACCTATAATAAATCCTATTCCACTGCTATCCATAAATGCGACTTTCTCAAAGTTTATAATTAAATGCTTTATCATATATTTGTCTATAATCTCGCTTACCCGAATTTTTAAATTTTCAGTTACCGATTGATCAAGTTCCCCGCTTAGTCTAATAAACAAGCGATTTTTTCTTATTGCCATTTGCATATTTAATGCCATTTTTACACCCCTCAAGTATTTTACCAAACAATATACCAATATTCAAGAACTCCTATGATAGATGACTTTTTATTACATTTTTCGATTAATCGCTTTTTGTCATATTCGATATAAAAAGAAAAAACAAACCAATTTTAGCAATTAGTTTGTTATATTTAAATAGAAATTCAAAATTATTATAATATTTGTTTAAGTATTAACTTTAAAACATTTAAAAATGAATTTTTCTTTGGCGTTTTTTCTAGTTCCAAATTTGCTTCCCCAATTAGTTTATCGTCCACATACACTTTCATTTTACCTATATTATATTGATTCAAGGTATTAATTCTAGCAATATCATATTCAATTTCTATTTTGGGATTATTCAGTTTAGTATTTTTTTTAATAACCTTAACAACACTATTACTTGTAATTATATTATATGTTGAAGGATCGAGTAGTATGTTTTTATCCTTTTTTACTTTTGTATTTTTAGGAACTATTACCATCTTTTCATATGTTGCAAACCCATAATTTAATAATGACAATGTGTCTTCACTACGGTGTGGTACAGTATCTGCATTCATAACCACAGAGACTAAACGCATACCGTCTTTTCTTTTAGTACAAGTAAGACAATATCCGGCACTTTCTGTCCATCCAGTTTTTAACCCATCAACTCCTTCAGCATGTTTAATTAATTTATTAGTATTAACCAACCAAAATGGTTTATCAGAATCTTCTCTTACATAATCTTCATATCTACTTGTATAAGGAATTATATCATCTTCATATTTTACTAACAAATTGCGAGCAATCATGGCCATATCATAACTTGAACTATAGTGATTTTCTGTTGGAAGTCCTGTAACGTTACTAAAATGAGTATTCCTAAGTCCTAGTTTTTTAACTTCTTCGTTCATTTGTGCTACAAAAAATTGCTCACTACCACTTACTCCCTCGGCAAGAGTTGTTGCTGCATCATTGGCAGAGGCAATAACCATAGCTTTAAATAAGTCATCTACCTTCATTTTTTCACCAACTTCAAGAAATATCTGCGTCCCACCCTTGCTTTTTGCATTTTCACTAGTAGTTAACATCTGATTTTTTTCAATTCTTTTGGAAGCTAGTGCATCTAAAATTAGTTTCATGGTCATTATCTTCGTCATGCTAGCTGGTTCATATCTTTCATGGGCATTATATTCATATAAGACTGTACCAGTTTCAACCTCTATTAAGATAGCACTTTTCGCATATTTAACTAGTTCTTCATCTGCTTTTATATGTTTAGTTCCTCTTATAAATAATGAACAAATAATAATTAACACAAATAACATACTTTTCATAATTAACCTAATTTTTTTCATATCATTACCTCAACAAATTATATGTAATAAAACCCTAAATAATGCAAAAAGCAACACTAAATTAGTGTTACATATGAACTAATTAATCATTATTTTTTAATACATCATTTTTAGTTGTTTAATATTGGCACAATTGACATAAGTATGTTTTAAAATGACTAAAAAGCATGGTTCCAACTTTTAAAACCATGCTGATTCTTTTATATTTTATAGTTTTCGATTTTTTGGAAATACAAATCTCACCGCATTTGGGACACTTTCTATTTCTATTTTATTCATGTGGAAAGTTTCACCATCTAAACATAAGCAAAGCAAGTCATCGCTTTCAATTGTAGCTTTCTTACTTTTACCATAAGTAATAATATTTTTGAATTTAGGGTTGTCTAGATGTTCACCAATTTTATAGTATTTAATAAGTCTAGCAAATGTTAAAATATTAACTTTTTTTACAACTATAATATCGAGTAGTCCATCATCACATATAGCATATGGTGCACATTTAAATCCTCCACCATAATACTGACCATTTGCTACAACAATTAATAAAGCTTTTTTATTGAATAATATCTCATCATTGTCAATTGTTATTTTAACCATATCACCAAGTGGTCTTAAAATATTTCTTACTATGGCGTGATTATATGATTGCTTAACCGTCTTGTACTTGTATCTAAAGCGCACACAATCATAATTAACTTTAGCATCATAGCCAATGTTTGCAACATTTAGAGAATATCGGTCATTAACCTTTAGAACATCTATTTGTTTTTCTTCACCATCAATTAAATCATCTATTTTGGAAAAATCATATTCAGGATAACTTTTCAAAAAATCATTACATGATCCCACTGGTATAATTGTCATACGAGCATGAGGATATCCGACAATTCCATTAACTGCTTCAAAACAAGTTCCATCACCACCACAAATATAAAAAGTGATGTCATCATTATTTTCCATTTCATTGAGTATGCAACGTCTTTTTATCTCCAAAGTTGCATCGTTTGGTCCCGTAGTGACATATACATCATAGTTATCACTACGATTTTCAAATATTTTTTCTAATTTTTCTTCTAAATCTTTTGTAGAATCATGTCTACCAGCAAAAGGATTTATTATGAAGCAATGTTTCATTGTTATCAACTCCTCTTTATATTTTACCATAAAATGACAAAAAATGCCACTATTAAACAATATTATGAAGAGATAATAACTTAAAACCTAATTATGTTTGGTTTCATATTTATAACAAAAGTCAATTACTTTTCTAATATATGCATCACGATCTGTTCGATAACTTTTTGCATGAGCAGCACCCTTAACTATCATTAGTTCTTTAGGCCCTGCATATGCTTCATAGTTTTTAATAGTCATTGATGTTGGCACATAGTTATCATTATCGCCATGAATAAACAAAATTGGAACTTTTGTATGAGTTAATGCTTCAATTGTATTTTCCTTTTTACAATCATATTTGACCATTATTTTAACATATAGTCTAACAATAGGAATAAGTAAAAAGCCAGGAAGATGAAATTTAGCCTTACAAACATGACACATTTGCTCATAGCCACTTGTAAAACCACAATCCTCGATTATACCTTTTACTGACTCATCCAGCCCATACTTAGCAGACATCATTACCGCATTTCCCCCCATCGATACGCCATGAAGGTATATGTCGTATTTGTTAGGCCACATATAATTTATTTCATCTACCCAAAGTTTAATGTTATGTCCATCTAAAGCTCCAAATCCAATGTATCTACCTTCACTTGGATAATGACCACGATGTGTAACAACTAAAATATCAAAATCATCGCGCTCAAAATAAAATCTTGCATATAAAACACAATCACGTAATGCCTGGCCTTGCCATCCATGACTAAGAATTACTAATTTAGTATTATTTGTATTACGCTTGTAAAAATATCCTGAAACTTTGAGTCCATCACAGCCAGTTATCGATAGTGTTTCATGAGGCATTTCCCTTAAAAGGTCTCTTACTTCAATACATTCAGGATCTCTTTTCCTAATTTTTTCATCATATGCATCTATTTTATCATCTGGGAAGCGTTTATAACAATATCTAAATACCATCACAGCCCCAATAAATAATAATAAAATGAAAACGATAAGAATAATTCCAACAATTAAAAATACTGTTTTTACCATTATTCACCTATCTAAAATACTTTTCTGTCAATCTTTTTATTTTCTCAATCACTTTAAATGTTAATAAGTCACCATTTACTCGCCATTTCCAGTTGCATCCTACGGTTGATGGCGTATTAATTCTTGCTGATTCATCAAGTCCTAAATAATCCTGAAGAGGAATAATTGCCGTTGAGGCAATACTACTTAATGCGGCTTCAACTAACGCATTTGGAATCTCGTCTTCGTCTTCTAAATTAAAGTATGTAATAATTTGGTCAATTTGATCAACATTTAAGGTTTTAACCCACCCAACAAGAGGTGCATTATCATGAGTGCCAGTATAAACAACGGTGTTTTCAACATAATTATGGGGTAAATAAGCGTTATCTTTCTTCCCATCAAATGCAAATTCTAATACTTTCATACCTGGAAAACCAGTACGACTAAGGAGTCGATAAACTTCTGGCGTTAAATAGCCTAAATCCTCCATAATCATTTTTAAATGCTTATGTTCTCTAAAAAGTTGTTCAAATATATCAAAATTTGGGCCCTTTTCCCAATGTCCATTTTTAGCGGTTGTTTCTGTCGCAGGTATTGCAAAGTATGCTTCAAAACCTCTAAAATGGTCTATTCTCAAGACATCATACATTTTTAAGCAATGGTTCAAACGTCTCATCCACCATTTATAATTATTTTTTTTCATTTCTGAGTAATTGTAAAGTGGGTTGCCCCAAAGTTGTCCATCTTCACAAAAACTATCAGGGGGGCAGCCTGCAACCATAGTAGGTTTCAAATTTTCATCTAATTGAAACTCTTCAGGATTTTGCCATACATCGCTACTATCATAAGCAACATAAATTGGTAAATCACCAATTATTTGAATTCCTTTATGGTGGGCATAGTTTTTAAGTTTTTCATAATTTGTGTAAAACATATATTGAATAAATAAATGCAAATTAACATTTTCTTTAATAGCACTTCTTATTTCTTCATTTATGTTTCCTTTAATTACCTCTTCTGGCCATTCATTAAAACTTTTTTCTTCAAAATATGTTTTTAAAGCCCTAAACGTTGCATAACCAATAACCCATTCACTCTCTTGTTCTAGAAATTTTTCATATGTTTCAGGAACATTTTCAAAAAACTTTCGGGCTGCATTTTTATAAAGATTCATTCTTGATATTTTTAAATTATCATAATTAACATAGTCAATTGCAGTTTGTTGAAATTCAAGTTCTTTTTTAGTAATCAATTTCTCATTATATAAATATTCTAAATCTAGATATAAACCACTTCCCGCAAAAGTACTATAAGTTTGATATGGTGAATCACCATATGTTGTAGGTCCAAGTGGTAATATTTGCCAATATGTTTGACCTGCATCACTCAAAAAATCAACAAATGCATAGGCTTCTTCCCCAAGTGTACCGATACCATACTTACCTGGTAAACTACTAATTGGTAATAATATTCCGGCTGCTCTCATCATTTGCCTCCTATAATAAATTAATATTTTTCTTTTTTAATTCTTTTATGCTTTCTTCATCCCAAATTGACACTTGAACCTCGCCAATGTGAGCTTTTTGTAACATAAACATACACAATCTTGATTGTCCAATTCCTCCACCAATTGTAAGCGGTAAAGCATCATTAATTATGTTTTGACAATATTCATTGTCTAATTTTTTTAATTCATTTTTTTCGGCTAGTTGTGTAACTAAACTGTCCGCATCAACTCTAATTCCCATTGAAGAAAGTTCAAAAGCACATTTAATAACATCATTCCATACAAGAATGTCACCATTAAATTTCCAATCATCATAATCAGCTGCTCTACCATCATGTGATTTGCCATTGGATAGTGGCCAACCTATTTGATATAGAAAAACGGCCTTTTTTTCTTTTACGATTGCATCTTCTCTTTGCTTGGCAGGCATATTGGGAAACTTTTCAAGTAATTCACTTGTACTAATAAATTCAATATTTTTAGGTAATGAGGTCGTAAGAACTGGAAATTTTTCTTTTACTTGTTCATTGACATTTTTAATAACCTCATATATCAATTTAACTGTTTTGAATAGATAATCAAGATTTCGATCTTCCCTACTAATAATTTTTTCCCAATCCCATTGGTCGACATAAATAGAATGAATTGCATCAAGTTCTTCATCCCTTCTTATAGCATTCATGTCAGTATAAATACCATAACCAGGTTTTAAGTTATATTTTTTCAAAGCATTTCGTTTCCATTTGGCAAGTGATTGAACAATTTCAACATTTTTATTTAAAGCTTTAACATCAAAATTTACGACTCGTTCATGTCCATTTAAGTAATCATTTAGTCCACTCTGTGGTAACACAAATAATGGAGCAGAAACTCTCATTAAATTTAAAGTTTTCGCTAGTTCTTGTTCAAATGTATCCTTGACAAATTTAATCGCAATTTCAGTCTCATTTAATGATAATCTAGATTCATATTTTCCAATTGTGTTGATATACTTCATATAATCACCTTTTTTTTCATTTACATATTATACAATATTTTTATTTTTTTTACTTATAAATAGCACTTTAACACCTAACATTATATTGTTTTTACTAAATAGTGTTTTTATACAAACACAAAGAAAAAACCCTACAAGTTGTAGGATTCTTCTTTAATATCACAATTTGCAATAATTATATGTGTATAGATATCAAGTATTTGTAATGCAATGTTGTTTTCAAGTTCAACTAATTGAGCATAATTTGTTACTAAATTTTTACCATAATCACTTAGTTTATCATACATTGCTCTAACATAACCTATTGTTTTATTTGTAACATTAGCTTGTTGTGTTGTTAAATTGTAAATGTACATATCCACTTTAGCGGCTTCATCAGTGTTATACTGATATTCATCTTGTTCCCATTTAGCATATAATATTACTTTTTTACCAGGTTTTACGGTTGTAATAGCTTCACCTTCAAAATTAGGATTATCATACCAACCAACAAATCTATAGCCACGAAGTTTAACATCAATAGGTAAAGTTAGCTCACTCTTTAACCTAGTTGGTAAGTCACCATACACAACTGATGTTGTAAAATTATAGCAGTCTTTCATTCTATCTGTTTTAACATAACATGTATCAACTGTATAATAGAAAAATTTACATGTATCAATAAGTGATGCCCATGCATCAGCATATAAATCAGCACCATAATTTTTAATATTTGCATACCGTTCATCAATACGCCAATAAGCAAAGAATCGACTTAAAAAATTAATGAAATCTCTATGTTTATTGTTCTGAATACAATATCCAATAAAAGTATTAACTGATTGATTTTCCATAATACCATTAACATCCTTTGTTAAAAAGTATTCAGCAAAATCATCGCCTATAGCTCTCATGTCTCCCCTACCTGCACTATAATCACTAGCATATGCTAAGAAATCTTGGCACGTTTTAATATTTTTTAGTTCTAAAGTAACATTGCCAAAATTAGCATTAATAAAATAATAATAATCACTCATAAAAGCCGTAAACAATTTTTCACGTGATGAATAGATACTATTACCTAAAACATACGTAATTGTATTAACGCTAGTTTCAATTTCCGCTATTGTTTGGATAGCATCTTCAAGTTTATAATAAAGATTAACATATTTTTTAGCATTAGGTCTTAGATTATCATAGACCTGTTTTACTTCATTAATATAGTCTTTATCCGTATATGACACAATGCTTGGAATTTTCGCAATCATTACATTCATTATTTTAGCATCTTTATAAGCTTGATTGAGTAAGTACGCTTCTAGTTTTTTCATGCTTTCTTTAAGTTTATCATAATTAGTAACATACTGTTTTACTGGATTTGGTAAAGCATCATATGCAAGTTTAGCATTATTAATATTTTCTTCTTCGCTTTCATCAATGTCACTGCCAATTTTATTTATTAAATCAATAACCACTTGTGCTTTATCTTGATAATTTTTGATTTGTTTTAAAGACATAAGAACTGTTTCAGCTCTTGTAAGATATTCATAATTGGTAATTAATTTTTTCTCATCATTATTTAAACCGTCATATAATGATCTAGCTAAAAGAATTTTTTCTTCATCATCTAACGTTAGTTCTGTCATCAATGCATTAATGCTTGATTTAACTGCTGTTACCTTGTCATAATCAACGATGATTTGCCATTTCGCGTATAATGTGATTTTTTCTTCTTCATATGCAGCATAATTTAATAAAGCTTCACCTGAAAAATCTGCTTCTTTATACCAACCTAAAAATTTGTAATTTTCCCTCGTTGGCATAGTAAGACCGCATATCGTTCCAACTTCTATTTTCTGAGTTGTATTTTCTATATTGCCACCATTTACCACATATGTTATTTCACAATATTCTGTTTTTGGTTCATCCTTTTTCACACAACTGTTAAGTGACAATAGTAGTATTACCAAACCAATAAATGTAAATAATTTATTCAAATTTTTCATTTATTATTTTCCTCTTATAACCTTTAAAATAATTTGATTAGGTTTTACAACTTCATTTGTTAAAACATATGCATCTAACACTAAAGCTATTGCTTCATCTGTTCCCTTGCCATTTGTATATATTTTCGCAAGAACATCACCTTTTTTAACTTTGTCACCAATTTTCTTTAATACTTTTACTCCTACTGCTTCATCAATGATATCTTCCTTTGTGGCACGACCTGCTCCAAGAAGCATTGCGGCCTCACCTATCTTTAGCGCATCAATTTCCGAAATATATGCTTCTTTTTCTTCTAAATACTCTAGATTTATTTCTTCTTTTGCTTGCTTAAATAAAGAATAATCATCAATAACTTTAGGATCACCACCTTGCCATATAATCATGTCACGAAGTTTTCCAAGACCACGACCATCATGAATGGCATCTTTCACCATTTTTGTAGCTTCTGTTTCTGTTTTTGCAAGATTTGCAACCATAAGAATTTCAGCTGTCAAAGCTACACAAAGTTCTGTAAAATCCTTAGGTCCATTTCCCTTTAGTGTTTCAATTGCTTCAATTACCTCAATTGTATTACCAACAGCACATCCAAGAGGTTGTGACATATCCGTCAAAGTAGCTGTAGTATCACGTGATGCAAGTTTACCAATTTCTACCATCGCTTTGGCCAAAATAGTAGCACTTTCAAGGTCTTTCATAAATGCGCCTTTTCCAACTTTTACATCAAGTACAATGTGGTCAGCACCACTCGCTAGTTTTTTAGACATTATTGATGAAGCAATTAATGGCACTGATTCAATAGTACCAGTTACATCCCTTAATGCATAAAGCTTTTTATCTGCAGGTGTAATGTTAGCACTTTGTCCAATAATTGCAAGACCAATTTCATTAACTTGTTTAATAAAATGTTCTGGTGTTACTTCAATTTTAAATCCTGGAATCGATTCAAGTTTGTCAAGAGTACCACCAGTATGTCCTAAACCTCTTCCACTCATTTTAGCCATTTTAACTCCAAAGCTTGCAGCAAGAGGGGCTACTACTAAGCTAGTTTTATCGCCAACTCCACCAGTTGAGTGCTTGTCAACTTTCACTCCATTAATTTTGGATAAATCAATTTGTTCACCACTTTCAAGCATAGCTTTAGTTAAATTATATTGTTCTTCTTGGTTCATTCCTTTAAAGAAAATAGCCATTAATAGTGAACTAATTTGATAATCAGGAATTTCTCCTTTAACATACCCAGTAATAACAAAATCAATTTCATCCTTGGATAAAATCCCTCCATCCCTTTTTTTTGTTATAATATCAACTGTTCTCATTTATTTTCTCCTTAATCTTTTTATATATTTATTAGTTTAATTCTTTATTTAGTAGATCTTCTACATATTTAAATTTTTTAATTTTAGGATTTTTAATAATTTTACCTTTAAAGATAACCATCGCGGGTTTACTTAAAACTTTAATATCTTCTAAGGGGTTACCATCTACAATAAGTAAATCACATGATTTAGTAGGTTCAATACTACCAGTCTCATGATCGATACCTGCTATTATCGCGTTACCTAAAGTTGCACGGTAAATTGCTTCTTTATTATTATTTTTAACATATTTTATAAAATAAGCAAGTTCTCTCCATGTATCATAGTGGGTAACAAATGGACATGCTGTATCAGTGCCGAGACCAACCATAATGCCATTTGCAATGGCAGCAGTTGATGCAGAAACAATACCTTCAAAAACAACATTACCATTATATTTAACTAAATCTGTAGCTTTAGTAATTGACTGGTCAAACTTAGCAAGAGGAATAGCTGGTGAAATGGTGGTAATTAACGATGCTTTATGTTCTTTAAATAGATTTATTAATTCGTCATTTAATTTAGCACCATGTTCAATGGTATCAACACCATTTTCAAGTGCTAGTTTTACCCCTTCTGGTGACTCAACGTGAGCCGCAACTTTATATCCAAGTTCATGGGCTCTTTGACAAGAAGCCTTAATGATTTCTGGGCTCATCTTAAGTTCTCCAGGTTCACCCTTCTTTTTCGCATCAAGCACTCCACCAGTAATCATTAATTTAATTAGATCTGGTTTTGTCTCACTAATCTTGTTAATATAGCTAATTGCACTATCAACATCGGTTGCTTCATATGCAAGAATTCCTGCCATATGACCACCTGGTACCGAAAGTGCCATATTAGATGATAATATTCTAGGCCCTTTTAATTTACCTTTTATAATATTATCTCTAATTTTGGAGTCAATATTTGATAATCCACCAACTGTTCTAATGGTTGTAACTCCACTCATTAATTCTATTTTCGCAAATTTAGCACAAAGTTTATAAACAATATACCTAGTTAAAGGATTACTTAATAATTTGTTAACACTTTCTTTATTTTGTTTGCCAGTATCTTTAGGCATACCAGACCCTGGTAAATGAACGTGCATATTAATTAAACCTGGCATTACATATTTGTTTTTTAAATCAATGGCTTTAATATCATTAACCTGTTGATCCGTAATTTCCTTTATTTTACCATCTTCAACAATGATTGAATACCCTTTTAAAGGTGTCATATCTTTCTTACCATTTAAAATAATTCCGTTAATTAATGCGTAACGCACATTTTCACCCCCATTATATTATTATTAGTATATTTCTTCTCTTACAATAGTTTGTGTTTTGTCAGGACCAACTGAGAAGATTTTAACTGGTACTTTGGTTATTCTTTCAATACCTTCAATATATTTTTTAGCATTTTCTGGTAATTCATCAAATGATGTAACATGACTAATATCTTCAGTCCATCCATCAAATTCTTCATATACTGGAACACATCGCTCATAATCTTTAAGACTAGCAGGGATGGTATAAATCTTTTTTCCATCTAATTCATAAGCTGTACAAATTTTTATTTTTTCGATACCAGATAAAATATCAAGTAACATTAGAGAAATACTCGTAAAACCATTGATGTTAGTACTATAACGCAATGCAACCCCATCTAGCCATCCAATACGGCGGGGACGTTTGGTTGTTGCTCCATACTCATGAGCTTTTTCTCTAATTGAATCACCAAGTTCGTCAAATAGTTCGGTAGGGAAAGCCCCACTTCCAACTCTTGTTGAATATGCTTTAACTATTGCTAGAACTTCCTCTATTTTAGTAGGACTAATTCCAGTACCTGTTGATACACCTCCACTTGAAGGGTTAGATGAAGTAACAAATGGGTATGTACCAAAATCAATGTCAAGAAGTGAACCTTGAGCACCTTCAAACAAAATTTTCTTATTTTCGTCATAAGCCTTATTGATTAAATCAATTGTATCAACGACCATTGGCTTAATAATTTTGCTTATTTCTAAATATTTTTGAAGACTTGCTTCAACATCAATTGGACTACCTCCCATTGATTTAATTATTTCATTTTTAGCAGTTGCATTTTCTCTAAATAATCTTGAAAAATCATCACTAACAAAATCAACCATTCTCAAGCCTTGACGTGAAACTTTATCCGTATAAGCTGGTCCAATACCTTTTAGAGTAGTTCCTATTTTTCTATTTGCTAGAGCCATTTCATTACATCTATCAAGTTCTTTATGATAGTTAAAGATAACATGAGCTCGGTCACTAATAAATAAATTATTACATGTAAAGCCTTCTTTTTTAATGGTATTTAATTCTTCTACTAAAGCCTCTGGATTAATTACCATACCATTACCTAAAACATTCTTTATCTTTTCATCAAATATTCCAGATGGAATTAAATGCAATTTAAAAGTTTTACCATTAAATTGAATAGTATGACCGGCATTATCACCACCCTGGAAACGTACAACATAATCTGATTGTTCGCTTAAGTAATTAGTAATTTTGCCTTTACCTTCATCTCCCCATCCACTACCAAGTACTACGAGGGTACGGCATTTTGGAGTAAGCACTTTACTATAAATTTCATCAATATTTTGTAGAGCAAGCATTGGATTAAAAGCTTCATCGATTTCTTTAATTGATAAAGTTTTAACAACCTCACTTGCTTTAATAACATCAATATAAGCCTTTTTCTCTTGTAAGGCTTTAAAAGCAAGATTTTGAAGTATATCGTATGCTTCATCTCTAAGCATACCTTTTTCCACCATTTTGAGTAGAATACGTGATGAATAAACAACACCATTTGTAATATCAATATTTTCAATCATTCTTTCTTCATTTACTTGAAGTGTAGATAAAGTATGGGCATAACGATTAAGCATATAATCGATTAACGTAGTTGCATCACTTAATGCTACTCGTTCAGCTGATGAATGACTAATGTCACGTTCATCCCATAAAGGATTATCATCATATGTTACACCAAGATATGCTTTCATTAATCTTGCACAACCACAAATATTTTCTGATGCTATTGGATTTCTCTTATGAGGCATTGCACTTGAGCCTTTTTGATTAATACTAAAGGCTTCACTAACTTCTCCTATTTCGGTTCTTGAAAGATGGCGAACCTCCATCGCTATTTTTTCAAGTAAACTTGAAACCATAACAAGACTATTCATATAACCTATATGACGATCACGTGATAATACTTGTGTTGCGATAGTTGATTGATTTAAACCTAATCTTTCCGCAACCCTTTTTTCCACAAATGGATCCACATCCGCATAATTACCGACTGCCCCACTTAATTTAACGGTTTCAACATTTTTTCTTTCTTCTTTAAAACGATTATAATCACGATTTAATTCATCATACCATAATAACCATTTTAAGCCAAAACTTGTTACTTCAGCATGTTGTCCGTGAGTTCTACCAATGCACAATGTTTTTTTATATGTTAAAGCCTTATCTTTTAATACTTTTAAAAACTTCTTGATATCACGTTCAATAATATCATTGGCTTTTTTTAGTAGTAATGCATTAGCTGTATCAACTACATCAGTACTAGTTAATCCATAATGAAACCATCTTTTTTCAATATCCATGTTTTCACATACAGCTTTTGTAAAAGCAATAACATCATGTTTAGTTTCTTTTTCTATTTCTAAAATACGATCAACATCAACTTTGGCTTTATTCTTTATTAATTCATATTCTTCTTCTTTTATTAAACCTTTTTCAACATGTGCGTAAATTGATGCAAGTTCGACTTCAAGCATTGTTTCAAACTTGGTTTTATCGGACCATAATTCTTTCATTTCTAAGCGTGTATAGCGATTAATCATCTTGTACCTCCAAAATTATAAAGTTAATCATATATTATCACATTATTAATACAACGTATTATTATACCATATTTTAATTTTTCTTCTTTTACATAAGCACTGAAAAAAAGTTATACCTAAGTTAAAGTATAACTTTTATATTCATTAAGCTGGTGAACCAATGAAATTCTTTTGATTTTTTTGAAAATACAATAAACAAATTGCCCCAGCAATTAATAAAGTGCTTCCTAAAAACTTTATTTCATATAATTTTTTCTTATCATCATCTGCTTTTTGTAAAGCATCATAATTTCGAATTCCAAAATATAAATAAATTAGTAAGGTGACTGAGATGGTGAGTTCAAATATTTCATTAGCTTCTTGTTTATATGATGAATCATTTGAATTTAAAAATGCCTTTTCATCATTGTCACCAATGATATTCATAATGCTTATTATAATAAATGTACACCAAATTAGATTTTCAAAATCAAGTCTGGCTTGATCATCATCAAAAATCGTCAAAATCATCACCTCTATAATAATTATATTAATAAATGCTTTGTTAATTCCTTAATCCAGTTCTTAAAGAAAAGAAAAAACGACCAAATATTAATTGATCGTTTTTAAGTCATTAAACATACTAATATCAGGTTCATCATAACCCGTATAGTAAATTTTTGAATATAAGGTTTGTGTACAATTCATCGTAGTTTTACCAAGGAGTGGTACTTTTTTAACAATCTTATATTTTTCCTTATTTCTAAATGATAATAGTTTAAATGCCTCATCTATATAAATAGTAAGTTCTACTGCCTCATACGTAGGCTCTTCAACAAGGCCACCAAAAACTTTCATTTGTTTACGAATGTTTTCAGTTGATTGGTCTGGTTTTAAGGTATAAGTAATCATTAATTCATTTTCCGTAAAAGAACGTTTAGAAGAAATGATGTTATTCTCACTTATTACGTAATGAAATACTCCATCATGACTAGGTACAACCCCATAGACTTTACGATAATTCTCGAGATCTTCTCTAATTAACCCTTCATCTTTTTTGTCACTATCGTAATAATAAACCCTACTACCATCAACTAATAATTGGTGAGTGTGATTGACTAGTGAAGAGTTTGAAGCAATATCATTGTAAAACTTATTATCTTTAAAATAAACTCCCGTATTTGTAGTTTGTGTATAATTAATAACACATTTTGCGGCAGTCTCACCAGTTGTTTCAACATAATACGCATCTTCTAATGCAAGTGTTTCTAGTACCTTGTTAATAATTTCAAAATCAGTATAACCATCAATTTTGGTTGTTTTTTGTGGTAAGTTCTTTTCACCACCTGATTCATGATTTTCAGAACAAGATAATAACATTAAAATATTTAAGGTTATGATTGAAACAATTGTTAAGTCAAGAACCTTTTTGTAAGTTTTTTTCATAAATTCCTCTTCTTTGTTGCTTGTATACTTTAAGCCCAACGATTATACCATAATTCAACAAATTATGTCATAATTTTGCATAAAGCCACCTTACAAACATTTATTTTAGCTTTACGAAAATTTCCTTTAGTGTTCTCCCATTTTTAAATTTTTCATATAACACTAAAAAGATAAAATGAGCTATTATCATTACAAGATATACGATATACCATGATGTAAGAACTGGGAGTGATGATATTAATGGTTGATTAATTTGCATTGCTTTTTTAAAGCCAAAGGCATCAAGTTCAATTACCCCTATTGATGTAACTACACATAATCCAAGAATGAAATATGACCATTTGCTGATGCTTGGTTTCATACCACCAAAGATTAATACCTTAATCATAACTCCAGTCATAAAAGTGTGATGCAATAATCCCGTGATTGAACGTGGATCAACAAAAGCTTGTGAGTCCAAGAAATCTGGATATATCATGGTTACTAATCCGCCCACAAGGCCTAAATAGCCAAGCGAATGAAAAATAAAATTATCTTTTTTACCAAAGATTACGGTAAGTGATAATACTAGTGAACATAATCCACAAAAAGTATTAGGGAATAAATTAAGCCAAGTATAACCATCCCTTGCTTCAACAACAACATCATTATAAGTAACAAAAATACGATTAAGTAAAATTGTTAAAAACCAAATTATTCCTTCAATCTTTATTATTAAGTTAATTGTTTTTTCATTAACTTTTTTCTTCTTTAAAATAATATTACTTAATATCATTACAACTACAGCAAGTCCTAAATATATTAAATGTAATCCTCCAAATGTTTTTTCCATAATGTTTTCTCCTAATCATTTTCTTTTTTTAATTTTTGTTTAAATAATCTAAAATCATCTTTCATATGATTTTTTTCAAATGGCAAATATATTAAAATAGCTAAGCCATATAAAACGACATATGCTGGTAAAACCATCCAAATAATTGGCCAGTATAGTTCTTCTCCTTTTAATGGTCCACATGGCGCTACTCTAAAGATTTTAGGAACAAACACATCAATTGCCGGTTTAATCGCATCAAACCCATGGGTTGGTCCAAAAATAAATGAAGAATTTCGATATCCTCTATCTAAAAGATTATAAATATTTGGTTCAACAAGACCAGTTGCCATTAGCACTATTTCATTAAATAAAATAATCACTAACACTTCAAAAAATGTGAATGGTACTTTCCATAATCTGTGATAATCAAGTTTATGGAACTCACACTTAACCATTAAAATACTAGATAAAATCAGTACTAGATGACAATAATAGCACCTAATGGTTTCAAATGAAAATGCCCCATGACCAACAGCTGGATTTGGATAAACCAAAACACCTAAACCGCCTAAAATACCGAAACAATACATATAATCTTTCCATTTATTACTTTTAGTTAAAAAGATAAAAGGGAAAATTAAAGTAGATACTGCACAAATATTTTCAAATGAAACCTTTCTTAAAGAATATGGTAAATCATTATAATATTCTTTATCAACAAGTTTTAAAAAGTGAAGAATAAAACCTGAAAATAGAATACCTAAAATTATAGTTTTTTGTACTTTCTTACTTTGTTTTTGGGTAATATAAGTTACTACCCCAATAATAGCTAAAGATAAGATCATATACATAAAATAATAGAAATTGCCAAGTTGTATCATTGTTTTACTCCTTCTTTTATTATTTTGTGCAATCTTTACTATTTTACCACATTTTTTAAACTTTGACTATTCATTTATTATTTTTTTTGACGAACATCAACATTTTGTCAAATAAAAAGGATAGAAATAACTCATTTCTACCCAAATATTATAAACATTATCTAATAAAATTAGTTGCTTTTCTAGTTTCTCTTTCAGGCATTCCATATTCATTTTTGCCTAAAGCTATTGACTTCATTAAAAATACCATATTTTTCGCAAGCATTCTCATCGTGTATAATCCTTCTGCATCTTCCACTGCTTCACCTTTGTCACGTCCGTGAACACTATTCCAATAATAACTTGAAACAATTGGCATTCCACTAATTGTGAAGTATTTGTTTAATTCATCAAAGGTTGCGGATGCACCACCTCGCCTTGCTACAGCGATGCTAGCACCAACTTTCATTGTTAAATCACTTCTATTACTATAGAATAATCGATCGAGTAGTGATATTAGACTACCATTTGCGGATGCATAGTAGACAGGACTCGCAATGACAACGCCATCAGCAGCAGCAAGTTTGCTATGTATTGTGTTAACAATATCATCAAATACACATTTTCCAGTTTTATGGCAACTACCACATGCAATGCAGCCCCTTATATCCATTGTTCCAACTTGAACAACTTCAACTTCAACATTTTCACTTTCAAAAACTTTAACCATCTCATTAACGGCTATTGTCGTATTACCATCTTTGCGAGGACTACCATTAATCATCAATACATTCATTGTCATCTTCTCCAATTCTATTTAGTTCCATCCATTCTTTTCTACTGTCTTTAATTTCATCAATAAAAGCAGCAGTTTCTACTAGATCAACTAAATTATGTTTAGCCATTACTTTATAAAATTTGCATAGTGATGTCATCATTACTCCACATGAATAAGGTGATCCAAGATATTTACGGGGATAAAAGCATTCAAAAAAGTTAAATGCGCATTTTAATCCATATGGCATATCACTAAACTCATAAAAGTTCAAATAATCATTTACAAAAAATTCAGCATTACTTAAATGTTTTTTTATTGTTTTTTGACATAACCCTTCATCTTCCATTTCTTTTTTAAATAAGATAAAATATTGTTCATTTTCTTTTATTTTATTATCAATTGCCTGTTGTTCAGCTTCTAGTTTATCTAATATCATTTTTTCCATTTTCATGCAACACCTTCATTTTATTCAAATTTAGTTATTAATTATCTGTATTTTCACTTTCTTTATCAACAAATTTTATTAATTCAACCCATTTATCTTGATTAGTTTTAATTTCATTAACAAACTTTTCAGCCATATCAGAATCAACAAAGCCATATTTAGCCATTGTTTCATAAAACTTACATAATGTATCCATCATTTCCCTACAACCATTAGGGTTATTTAAAGCACACTTGTTAGGTAAAAAATCCTCAAAAAAGTCGCTAGCACACTTTAACCCTTCTTCCATATTCCTAATTTCATAAAAGTTCAAATAATCATTAACATAAAGTTCAGCATTAGCTAAATGATTTTTTATTTCTTCTACATCTAATCCTTCATCTTCAAGTTCTCTCATAAACAAAAAGAAATAAGTTTCATTTTCTTCTTTTTTTCTTTCAAATAACACATCTAAATCGTAATTCATATGTCCCTCCTATAGTTTTATACTCTCGGCAAGCAATTTACTTACTAGCATTTGTTTAAATTAATATACTATTTTTTCTTATCAATCTATGTTTACTAATTTCAATTTTTAAATCTTTATTAATTTGTTTCATCTAATTCTAATATTCCTACTGTATCTTCCACTTTTAATTCTGTTACATCTTTTAGTTTTCTATTTATTTGTCTTGTTCTTGTACCTACCAAATGTTCAATTTCATCATTTGCTTCTCCAATTTTCTTTTGAGCTTTTTTCAATACAGTTTCAAATGTACCAAATTCAGTTTTTACAGCCGCAAGAATATTCCAAACTTCACTGGTTCTTTGTTCAATCGCAACCGTCCTAAAACCTACTTGTAAACTGTTAAGAAGAGCAGCCATTGTGGTTGGCCCAGCAATAATAATACGATAAGTATTTTGAAGTTCTTCAATTAAGCCAAGTTTTGCGGCTTCAGCATATAATCCTTCAATTGGTAAAAACATAATACCAAAATCGGTAGTGTATGGTATCTCTAGATACTTATCTCTAATATCCTTTGCGAAACTTTTCATTCGTTGTTTTAAGTCGGTAATAGCTTTATCAATTACAGCTTTATCATTAGTTTCATATGCATTAATTAAGTTAGTATAAGTGTCTAATGGAAATTTTGAATCTATTGGTAAATAAACAATTTGCTTACCATCTCCAGGAAGTTTGATTACAAATTCAACGGGATCTTTCGACTTAGGCCTTGTTATGATGTTTTCGACGTATTGGTCTTTTGTAAGGATCTGACTTAAAATTTGCGATAATTGCATTTCACCCCATATTCCTCTTGTCTTAACATTAGATAAAACTTTTTTTAAGTCACCAACTCCATTAGCAAGATCCTTCATTTCTCCTAGTCCTTGTTCAACTTTTGATAAATTATCTTGAACTAGTTTAAATGATTGATTAAGGCGATTATTTAGAGTAGTATCAAGTTTTTCATCAACAGTTCTACGCATTTCATCAATTTTTTTGTTGTTTTCAGTTTGTAATTTATCCATTGAATCTATAAGTGTCGTTCTAATTGAATTTAAGTATAATTCTATTTTGTTTGTATTTTCCTTTACACTTAGATTTACATCTTTTAAGTTTTCTTTTAAATTGTTTGTTAAAATTTCTAATTTCTCATTAATTGATGATTTAAAATTTTGAAGATAACTATTTGTATTATCACTAATGTTTCTTTGAACATTAGTAAGTTTATTTTCAAATTCCGTTCTTAAATTGCTGTTTTCATCTTTTATCGTTTTTTCTATATGATTTAACTCACCATTTTTATTACCATTTTTAGTCTTAGCTAAATTTACAATAACAAGTACAATAGTAATAATTAATAGAATAATAATACAAAGTTCTAAAATAGTACTTAACATTTTTTCACCCTTTCATGTAACCAAATTTTATCGAAATTGTTGTTATTTTAAACTATATCCAATTAACATTTACAAAACTCATTATAGCATAATGTCTTATATTTTTCCATATAAACACTACTTTTGCTTTTACGACAGTTGAACTAAAAAGAGAAGCTTAAGCTCCTCTTCTAGATTACTATATTGTACTATTCAATTAATGTAAACTCGCATTTACCACTAGTGATGTCGCCTGTTAATTTTAACATATCACCAACATTTACATCACTAAAGAATTTTGATGATGGGTATGTTGAATTAATCATAATGTAATAATCACATTTATCAAATGTTTCACTTGCATTAATATCTTTCTTACCAGTTACTCTATAATTATCACCATCTTTAGTAATTCTAACTATATAATAATATGCATAAGTACTTCCTGGTAGTAATGTATCATATGAATATAATAATACATTGTTTGGATAAACATTAGTATCCCAAACGCCTTGATTATAAGCACCAATAACTATATGTCCTTTTGGTTCAGGTACAGGATGCTCAACCTCAATTTTTTTAGTGTATTCGATGTCATTATATTCACAAAGTGATTTTTCACAGATTTGTGATAATAATGTTGTACCTTTATATTTATAGTGTAAAAAGTCATTTAAATATAACTTATAATTATCTTCCATTACATACTCATCTAGAGGAATCACACATAAATTATGTTTATTTGCGAATGCTCTAATAGCCTCGTTATATGAAATTCTATTTTTATCAGTATATTTCATACCAGTATATGCGGAATAACCTAAAGTGCACACATAAACTTGAGCTGTACATAAGTTATAGATTTTTGACAAAATTATTTCATATGCTTCTATAAATGTTTCTGCCGAATATCCAGCACAAACATCATTAGTTCCAAGGTATAGAATTACAATATCAGGATTGCCATTTTCAACTAATGTATTAATTCTTTCGTCACTGCATCCATTACCAACTTTATTACCAACGGCAGTTGAACCACTCCATGAATTATTAATTCCAAGTACCATCTTGGTGTTATTGATTAATTGACCCCACCAAGTTTTTTCAACAGTTTTAACATCTTGGCAGTATCTTGGATAATAGTATCTTCCTTCTTCTGAATAATAACTATTCATTGGTGATCCTGGAGCATAGAAAGTAGAAATACTGTCACCTAAAATTGAAATTTTCTTACCTGAAAGTTCCGAAAACTTATTTATCTTTAACTTAATAGCATAAGTAGCTGTGTATATAACATCACCATATACTGCAGTAATTTCTTTATCCCAACCATCAAAAGTATAAGTTGCTTTTTCGTCTTCACTTCTAGTTGGCTCACTTGGAGCAATTGGTATTGTTCCATATTCTACAGTTTCTTCTTTTAAGATTGTTCCATCAAAATCTACAAATTTGTAAGTATAACTATTTTTAGTTTTAGTGTAGGTTGCTGTAAAAATAACATCTGAGGTTACTACTTCTATTTCTTTGTCCCAACCGGCAAAAGCATACGTAAATTCTGCATCTTTTGGTCTAACTGGATCTTGTTCAGGTAGTGTAGGTTTAGATCCATATGCTACTTTTTGCTTTTCAATAAGGCTGCCATCAAAATTAACGAATCGACAAATGTATTCTCTTGTTAATTCTTCAAATTGAGCTGTATAAGTAACATCCCCTGTTAATTCTACTATTTCTTTATCCCAACCAATAAATCGGTATGTGTGTTCTTTTGTTGAAGATTTTTGTGGAGTTATTGTTGGAGCGATAGGAAGAGTACCTTGTTCGCCTTTTGCTTCTTTCAAAATACTACCATCAAAATTAACAAACTTATAAGTATACTCATTTTTAACTATTTTGTACTGAGCAACATAAACCACATCACAAGTTATGATTTCAATTTCTTTGTCCCAACCAATAAATTCGTATGTACCTTCAGCATCTGGTTCCTTTACAGGATTAGTTGATGGGGCAATAGGAAGAGTACCATATTCTATTTTTTCTTCTTTTAATACATCATTATTATAATTAACAAACTTATAGGTATAAGATCTCTTAATTGCTCTATATTGAGCTGTAAACACTATATTTTCATCTAATGTTCCAACTTCTTTATCCCAACCAATAAATTCATAATCAAACTCATCTGTACTTTCTTTAACTGGATCTTCTGGAGCGACGATTTCAGTTCCAGGCATTCCACTTTTACTTACTATAACACTTCCATCATCATTAACAAACTTGTAAGTGTAATAGTTTGTACAACTAACAAGCGCAAACATAACTGTTAGTAGCAAAAATATATTAAAATACTTTTTCATTTTAACCTCCATCTTAATATTATTTCACTTTATTTTAACACATTTTAAAGATTAAAACAATAAAAGCTTATAATTTTTATAACTAATTTCAACCAAAACAAAAATATTACCATCATACTTTTAAACGAATCATATACAAAAAGCATATTATTTAGGCAATAACCCAATATAATATGCTTTTTAATTAATCATATAATATCATTAACTACTTTAAAACATTATCATATATTTTTAATGGCTATAATTATTTTTATATATTTCTAATGCTTCAAGAATATATTCGATAGTAGTTAAACCTTTACCAACGGCTACTTTAAAATACTGACCATTAAATGTTTGGAATTCCTCTTCTGTTAAGTAGTCCTTCCATTCATCATATGTATACAAACCATATTCTTCAATATCAGCTTGAAGTTTTATTTGATCGTATTGATAATCTTCATTAATTTCAAAAATATTTAGACAGAAGATAAATGGTTCAATCGTCAATATACCATCAGCAAAGAAATTGAAATCTTCAGCTGTAATCAATTCATAAGCTGTTGTAAATATTTGTTCTCGTCTGACATCTACTATTTTTGAAGAAGCCATGGCATTACTTTCTTCAATCATAATCTCTTTACCAATTGCCTCTAGATAATTATCTAGATTAATTTCAAAATAACATCTAGCATTCATATCAAAGAATGATTGGTATGAAATTATTTTTACTTCATAACCATTTTCTAACACAATAGTTAATACATCAAATAATGCTTCTCCTGTTTTTTCTATTGCGACAACAGGTTGATAATCAAATCCACCTTTACTAAAGCTCCAAGTTTTAATTATATCACCAAACTTCAAGTCTTCAACTTTACGTTTCGTACCATCAGCAAGGGTAATTAGTGTACCCTTAATAATACAACCACTATCTTGGCCTACTAATGTAATGACTATCGAATTAGCATTAGATACAACAATGTACTCAGTTGAAGTATTTGTCAACGAGTTTACAGATGATCCACTAGTATTCGCTAATCCTGGTGATGATACTGACGCACCATTAGCTTCGGAACCGGACACCGCAATCCATCGTGCTTTGATATGACTATCAACTGTTATAAATTTACTTGCACTATTTCCTAATGTTTCACCAGCAAAAGGAGTTACAGTAGCTATAGAGTTATTAATTGTAACTGTATATCCCATATTTGCCACTAGTATGATTTCACTATTTGTATACGGACTTGCACCAATAGATATTTTAACATATCTTTTAATTGTTGCAGTAAGTGTAGTTTGATTTTCTAATGTAATTTCAGAATGAGTTGCATATGTCGTTCCATCATTTGTTACCCAATTAATTAATACTTCACCATCTTCAGGATTATGATTCAAACTAATTCCTTTGTCTTCAAGATTTGGAATAGTAAACTTCGTACCTTGTTTATAATATACATTAAATTCAAAGCCAATGGTTGAAGTACACTTAGGAACAATTATAGTTAATACATTTTTGTCTAACCACTTAGCAGTCAATGTTAGTCTATAGACACCATCTATAAGAACAAACATATCTTCAGCAACTGTCGTAACTAGTTGCTCTTCATTGTACCAACCACCAAAATACTTGGCAACTGAATAATCATTATCCTTTGTAATCATATTAGGTAATGAGTAATCATTCCAATTGAATGTATCTGTAACAACTTGAGTATATGAAGGTTCACAAGTCACATCAGTAGAATCATTCATATAAGTAATTACATATTTTTTAGTTCCAGCAGAATACCACAACGCATACAATTTAAGTTTGCCATCTACTACTTTATCCACTAAATCTTGTCCTTTGAACATTGAAATTTTTTCAGTGCATAGTAAATCAGTGAACCAGCCACCAAACACGTAATCACCATTTTGAGGTTCAAATAATGACCTTTCAGTTTCAACAGTAAATTTATTTATATCACCTGTTGTAGAAATAATACTTGATTCATTGTTTGTTTGATATTTGTTTACATACTCAACATCATATTCAATCGGATTATATTTAGCAAATAAAGTAATACTACAATATAGAGTATAACCTTCTAATATTTGTTGAGAATAATCACTATCTAAATACAAGCCATTAAATTCATAATAATCCTTACTTGGGATTATCAGGTCACTTGCCATTATTGAATAGCCATTTGTGTCTATATTAATACCTGTTTTTGATGGTATCAAATTGCCACCGCATGAATCATAATTAATTGATATTGTAGTTGCATACCATCCACCATCACGTGAGTATAAAGTACCAGTTGCACCACTAACTGCTTTGGATGCGGTACCAGATATTGTATACGGATAAATACTAAATGACCTTGTGTATGCATTCCAAGATACAGTGGTTGAAAAGCCACTTCCTGTAGAACTTGCTAATTCATATGAAGTTACTGAGGTACTAGAACTACTATCAATTTGTAATTGTGCATCATTTCTTTCTGTTTCAATTAAGCCACCAATAGATCCGTTGGCTTGGATAGTTAATTTTCCATTAACATATAGTCTTCCATATTCAATATCTATTTTGCTATTATTCGGGTCTTTAGATGGGTATGCCGTAGAATTAACGGCCTTGTCAGCAAATTTATCATAAACAATTATATTTTTAGCTGTTGCTTCAACATTTTGGCCAATTCTAACCTTAGCACCTGGTAGTATTTTAATATCCTGATTAAGTGTAACTTTTGCATTACTACTTGAATTTGGTAATTTATTAGTTGTAACATTATAATACCAGGAAATAGGAAAGAATACTTTTGATGTCGATATTGTTGCACCGGCAGCGGACATTTTTAACGGATTTAAATCAAAATTTCCATAAAAATCTAATTTATTAATTCTTGTAGTATTATTATATTTAGCATTTAGATAAGCTCCATTTTTTAGATTCACTAAATATGATGAACTGGATCCTATAACATT
>SAMEA104315439__coassemble_122_pt1 | contig 45641 bp, 41 predicted proteins | sample SAMEA104315439__metabat2_low_PE_048 | metagenome-assembled genome bin SAMEA104315439 (sample SAMEA104315439) | gut metagenome | biome: Monkey gut; feature: monkey-associated habitat; material: faeces | place: China | collected 2013 | reverse complement strand
TTTAAATAATATTGATAACAATGTTTACTATAAACTTAGATCTATAACTAAATTTCACATTCGCGATATTTTCGCTAATTATTGGGATTCTTTTTTAGATACTTTTCCTAGTCTTAGAATTAGAGATATTGTTTTCGAAGAAGTTACTAAAGTTATTAATTGTGGTACTATTAACCTTGGTTACACTATGTATGAATGTAAACACTGCGATAATTATACTATCGTCCCTCACACTTGTAAAAGTAGGTTTTGTTCTTCTTGTGGTAATAAATATGTTAATACTAGGGTTATTAATTCTAAATCTAAACTTATGAATATTAAACATCGTCATATTGTTTTTACTATTCCTGATTCTTTACGTAATTTATTTCTTGTGGATAGAATTAGGATTAATTTACTTTTCGAAAGTGTTATCGAAACTTTTAACTGGATTTTTAATCCTGTTAGTTTTCATAACAAACAAAAGAAAAAGCAATTAAAACGAAGAAATAAACGCATTAAAAGAGTTAATAAAGATTCTTGTTTAGTTCCTGGTATCATTTGTGTTCTTCACACTTATGGTAGAGATCTTAAATGGAATCCTCATATTCACGTTCTTATTACTGAAGGTGGTCTTAAAAATAGTTCTATGTCTTTTAGAAGATATAATCATTTTAATTATGAAACTTTACGCAAAACTTTCCAAAAGATTTTATTAGATAAGCTTTACTATTTATTTGGTCCTTCTTTCTACTTTACTAAATGTAGGTTATATAAAGAATATAATAACGGATTCTATGTTTATGCCCATAATAGACAATTTTCTAACATTCAAAAAGGTACTGAATATGTCATACGTTATTCTGGTAAACCTGCAATGGCTGAATCTAGAATACTAATGTTGATTATGATAATGATTTAATTACTTGTTGGTATGATGATTATAAAACTCATAAGCGTGTTACTGTTACTGAACATGTTTTTGATCTTTTCGCTAAAATCATACGTCACATTCCTAATAAACATTTTAAAACTATTAGGTATTATGGATTATACGCTGCTAAAAATCATCGTTATTATTATGAAAAAGACTTATCAAGTTACCCCATTAGAGGAAAGGAGGATGAATGGCATGAAACGTTCTTTGGTGAACCAGAACCATTTAAAAAAGCAAACTGGGAACACTTTAGAGGATATTGTCAAGCAGCGTATTGATAATGAAACTAGAATGGTTATTGAATACTTTGAAGCTCATAATATATCATATGGTTAATGGCATCGCTATTAGAGATGATGATACTAAAGCTTCAAAAACAAAAGTTTGTTAATATGACTTGTACTAAATGTAAAAAAACTGATGATATGCCTTACGATATTTATATGGAAATGCTTGATATCTAGGACTTATATGAGAAGTCAGAATATCTGAAAATAAAATGTATCTATTGTAATAAAGGAACTATGATTCCTACAAGTCAATTAAAGAAACAATCTTATAACAATTAATTCACACTTTTTAATAACAGAACCTGAAAAAAATTTTACTAAGTGGTTTTAGTTTTAATCATGCAATATATTTTTAAAGTCCCTATTAGGACTTTTTTTGTTGTCAACTACAAAAATGAAATTTCCTTATAAATAAAAAAGCACCAAAGCATTATGCCCTGATGCGTATATTTGTTATTTTTTAATTTCCCAATAACCATTCTTACTTGTCCCTACATATACAATACACTGTGATTCTTTAATAATTCTTTGTACTGTTTTTGTTGTTTTACCGATTGCTTTAGCCATTTCTTCTTTTGTCGCATTTGGATTATTACTAATGATCTCAATAATGATATCCAAATCTGTTTTTTGGAGGACATTTTGGGGGACATTTTGGGGGACATTTTGAATTTCTTCTCCAATATTATATGCAAATGGTATTTTCACCTTTATGAAATTATCTAAAAATTCAAATACATCCTTATTATACTTATCAACTATTAATGATACACCATGTCCTGTTTGTTCAATTAACCCAAGTTGAATGAATATTCTTGCTAGAACTTCATTAACTGGTCTACTGATTCCACTAAAGAAATCTTGTTTTGTTAAGCCTCCTGCTAAACCACCTGTTGAAACAATTTCTAAATGGTCATCAAAAATATATACGGCAGGTGGAGTTCCATCCATCCAATCATTATGTAAACAAGCATTATACCAACTTTCTCTAAATGCATCTGTATCAAACAATCTTATATCTTTTCTAATACCATTTTCAAAAATCGTTTTTGTTGTATTAATAACATCAACACAATAATCATATGCTTGCTTCATAGCAATAATTAAGCATTTGTATCCATATTCATTGCGGTATTTAATATTGCTAGCTTTTGTATGTCCATCAAAAACAACTACTTTTATAGAAGTATCATTTTCATCTGCTAATAAGTTTGCTTGGATATTATATTTATTATCCTTAGTTAGTAATTTTAAATTATTTTCAAAAGTTTCATCATTTACTGATAAACCTTTCTCAGTATACAACATTTTTAAATATTGAAATTTTAAGTTTTGTTCTCTAGATTCAATATCGATAATTTTATTGTTTTTAGTCATATATCTATTAAAGTAATTTGCAATTTGTTCTTCAGTCATTGATTTAGCGGTTGTTCCTATTCTCATATAACAACCTGTAGCACTTCTACCATATTTTTTAATGTAGTATAATGAATTCCCTTTTAATACATCAATCTTTATGATCCATTTTCCATTATCCATAAATGCCGATGTAGTAACAAACTCTTGAGGATTAGGAAGAATTTTATCAGTAATTATATCAGATATCTTTTTCATTGTTTCATCTAATTTACTTGTTGGAATTCCTACAACATTACCATCATTTTCAACACCAACATAAATTGTACCATTATTAGTGTTTAAAAAAGCAACGATTTCTTTCTCAACTTTCTCATTTAAAACACCTTTTAATTCAACATCATGTGTTTCAGAAAATTCCATATTAGTTCCTTCCTTTCTCATTTTATTATACCTATTATAATATATTTCTATGCTAAAATTATACCACATTTTCTTTATTTATACCAGCAATTATGACTTTTTTAATATCTATATTTTCTACGTTTTTTTATTAATACTCTCAAATTTGGTCCACATCGTCATAACTATGAGGGCCTCTATCTTTACCCTCTTTAAAAATAAAAATCTGCTACAGCCCTTAAAATGCGTGCTGAAATCTGCTTGGACCTCAATGTGGGTGATACTTATTTAATCCACAAATATTATATTAATTGCTGTAAATAGTGATGGATAAAGTAGTCTAATATATAAACTTGGATCTGAGTAAATTTTAATTAATAGAAAATAACTGTTCCTATTGTTCCTTGTGCCTTATATGGATGAGTTATTTAAATTATAAATTTTTGCTAGCAATTAAAAATATGATGCTTTTTTTCACCATTATCTCTTATAGGTTCGAATCCCGTAAAACAATCGTTCGAGTCAGTGGTCAGTCTTTCTAGGTATACTGAACAAAAAGTTGCATGAGTAACTAAAAAAAGAGGATATTCTAGCTTTTTTAGACTAAAATATCCTATAAAACGCAAAAAAATAAGCCTTACTAGAAGACTTATCGATTTACTTTAATGGGGCGAATGATGGGATTCGAACCCACGCATGACGGAGCCACAATCCGCTGTGTTAACCACTTCACCACATTCGCCATGGCAGGGGCAGTAAGAATCGAACTCACATTGACGGTTTTGGAGACCGGTGTACTACCGTTGTACGATGCCCCTAGCGCTTTAATATTATATCAAATTTTTTATAATAATGCAACTGTTTTAATCAAAAAAGAAAAATAACAGCTTAAAACTGTTATTTTAGTCTTTACATTCAAATGTTTGACAGTTGGTTACTTCTCTATTTGCGCCTTCTTTTACACCAAGTTTTAGTTCACCATTGACATTTTTAATTTCAATTCTATCAGCATAACATCTTTGGCCTTTTTCGAAAACACAATTTGTAGCATCACAATAAACTTCTGTCATGATACTTGGATTAAGTCCGCCCAACACCGCAAATTCGTAATTACTATTATCGGCACTACGACATTGATAACTACTACATCTAGTTTCTTTTTTGGTTTTCGCATCAGGTCCATCTACATCAATGTAGTTTTTTCCACATAACCAATCATAATTATAAATACATTGTTCAACTTTACATTTTAATTTTGGCATATTTTTGTCCTTTCTAAAGTCATTTTTGACTTTTTTATTATTATAAGTAGGTATGCTTTTTTTATACTTACAATTTTATAAAAATCTAAAAACACAAATTAGTTGACAAAACTATTAAAAAAAGATATAATATTATAGCGTTGGAGTAGTACTCAAGAGGCTGAAGAGGTGCCCCTGCTAAGGGCATAGACCGGGAAACTGGTGCAAGGGTTCAAATCCCTTCTACTCCGCCATCTTTTGGTCTGTTGGAGAAGCGGCTTAACTCACATGCCTTTCACGCATGCACTCACGGGTTCGAATCCCGTACAGATCACCATTTTAGTCAAGTAATTCTATAAGTTAGTTTATAGAATTTTTTATATCAATACACGTAGCATCATTTGTAGCATTATAGTTTTCTAGTTTTTTCTGGAAAACTATTTTTATTTATTATGATAAATTTACTATTGTTTTACATTATACTGAAAAGAATTATCATCTTAGTAACCGTACCTTTAAGAAAAATTTACATTTACTAACAACAACCGGCAAATATAACTTATTGGCAGAAATGTTGGCAGATGAAAATAGAGTATCAATTAAAATAGCTAGATTTAAAGGTAGAGATAAATCAGAGTTATCAGAAAAAAGCGAATATGGTTATAAATGTTTATTAATTGCAATAGATAAAATTATTAATCATTTGGAAGCCGAAAACTATGCTATGTCAATTATTAAAAGTGGTCAAAGAATTGACAAACGCTTATTTGATATGAGCTCTTTAAGGGAAATATTTATTAATGCGATAGCTCATAATGATTGGAATATTGTAGAACCTGCAATTTACATATTCGATAATAGAATCGAAATTATTTATCATGGTGGACTTCCGGATGGACAAACAGTTGAAATGTTTTACAAAGGTATTAGTACCCCTAGAAACAAAGAATTAATGAGAATATTAGCTGACTTAAATTATGTTGAACAGACTGGTCATGGCATTCCAAATGTTATAAAAGTGTATGGGAAAAAAATTTTTGATATAAACGAAAAATACATTAATGTCATCATTCCTTTTGATAAAGAAGTATTATTAAACCATCAAAACAATTTTTATAAACAAACATTAGATTTAAATTGCCCTTCATTAAACGAAAATGTGGGTGTAAAATTAAATAAAACACAATATGATATATATATGTTTCTTACAACTGATCCATATATGACATATAATAAACTTTCAAATATTTTAAGTAAATCTGAAGAAACCATTAGACGAAACATAAAAGTACTTGTTAACTATAATTTAGTAGAACGCTGCGGTTCTGATAAAACTGGTTATTGGAATATTATTGATAAAAGTTTTTATCATTAATTTTTCTTGTTGCATTTGTTACACTTTTTATTATTGATTTGTTATATAATATTAGTGTAAGACAAATTAAAAATAATAGGAGGTACTAAATGAAATATAAATGTTTAATTTGTGGTCAAATTTTTGATGTTAAAGATGGTGAAGAGCCAATCTGCCCTGTTTGTAAAGCAAGAGGAGAAAAGGTTGTACCTTATGTTGAAGAAGAATTAAGTTGGCCAGCTGAACATCACGTTGGTATCGCTCAAGGTGTAGACCCTGAAATTCTAGAAGGTTTAAGAAACAACTTTAATGGTGAATGTAGTGAAGTTGGTATGTATCTTGCGATGGCACGTCAAGCCCTAAGAGAAGGATATCCTGAAGTTGCGGTTGTTCTTGAACAAATTGCTCATGAAGAAGCTGAACATGCAGCAAGATTCCAAGAAATGTTAGGTGATTTAGTAAGCAAATCAACTAAAGAAAATCTTGAAAAAATGTTAGCCGGAGAAAATGGTGCATGTCATGGTAAAATGGCAATCGCTAAAAAGGCTAAAGAATTAAATCTTGATGCTATTCATGATAGTGTTCATGAAATGGCAAGAGATGAAGCAAGACATGGCAAAGCTCTAATTGCATTACTTGATCGTTACTTTAAATAACTAAAGCATCTTAACAAAAGACCTTGTTTATATAAAACAAGATCTTTTTTTATTCTTTATTTTAAATCTGCAGTTCTTAATGATTCGCCAACATGAATTAACGTATAATAATCAAGTGCAGTAGAGGCAAGAGTATATTCAATACCACTATCATAAAATTGAATTGTATTATTCGCAAGAATACATATTGCTCCCCCCATTGTATATATATCACCGCTAACATATTCAGTTTTAATTTCTTCAGTATTAATTACATATTGTTCAATAATTGTAAATGGTGATTGCCCACCATATTTCATAATAACCCGTTTAATACCACCATTACCCATTGTGTTTTCTTGTTGAAGGGTGGTCTTTTCAGGATAATAAGTTGGATAAGTAATTAAACGATCAAATTCAATTGGTGATGAAGCATATGCAAGACGAGCAGTTGACATTGAATCATTGACTTTAAAGTATTTATCATCAACATCAATGTTTGTATCAATTTTATCTACTTTAAATCTAACAAGTAAAGTGTCTTGATCATCATAAATTAATACTTCTTGAGGTAGATGAGTTTCATTATCAAATGTTACTTTTTGTTTTGTTACTACCGCATTATTAAATTGTTTAGCTTTAAATTCAAGTGTTGTAATATTTTTATCTTTATTTATTAATAGATTATCATCACCTATAATATCTTTACTAAGTGATTGTAAAATATATGGATAACTTGAATTGTTTGGCCAATTGCTATTAATCTTAAATATTTTATTGACAGCTGGTAATAATACATATATACCATCTGCATTTTTAATCATTATTTGTGGCTCATTATTGCCAGCATTTTTTAATTCTACACGATATAAATTAGGTTGTTTATAATATACACTAATTTCGCATTCTTTAGTTCCTGATGGAAACATTGATTCTAGTTTACCAACCAATTTATAACTTTTAAGTTTTGAAACAAGTTCAGGAAATGATTCTTCTACTTTTGTTTCCTTTTTACAACTTGTTAATGTTACAGCACATAAAAATACCAATAAAAAAACAATAGTTTTAGTTAATTTCTTCATAATACACCTCATTCAATAAAATATATGTTATTACTTTCTTTTTAATGACAAAATATAAAATTTACCAGCATTAATTATTTTATATTTGGAAATAATACTAATGTAAATTTATATTAGGAGGTATTTATGAAAGTTTTAAAAATCATTGCATTAACTGTCTTAATAATTGGTGGATTAAACTGGGGACTAGTTGGACTTTTTAACTTTAACCTAGTTGGATTCTTATTTGATGGTTTAAGTACTGTTATTTCAAGAATTATATATTCAATCGTTGGTGTTGCGGCGGTACTTGCAATTGTAACGTGGGCAATCCCAGATCATGATGAAGAATTCTACTATAAGAAAAAATATGAATAATTATTAATAAGAAAATCAAAAAACTAAAGTGATATATCCACCACTTTAGTTTTTTATCAATCATTAAGTTAATAATTTTTATTTACTACCAAATAAAGAGGAACATTGATTAACTAAGATTGATTGTTATTGATGGAGCTACACCAATAGCATCAAAATTAATTGTCCTTTCGAAATCAATGCCAGCAACACTACCAAGATATGGGAATATCCTACCGTCACTACCCACTATACGCGCTTTTAGATTGTCTTTACTACTAGGGCTACGAAGCCAATAATCTCCATTGTTGTAGTATTTATTTTCTGTATCCATAGCACAACCCATTGCTTTTGCATAATCTGTTACTTGTTTTTGTCTTGATACATCATTTGTAAATCCATATTCTTCATTTGTTACGTCTTTATAACTTAATAAGTATACTTTATCATATGTATCATTACATATATTTTTATTAGATGAATATCCAGTTGATGCTAAACTATTATCTACTAGAGTTGTATTAATAATTGATTGTAATTCTTTTGTAAATGCTTTAGTATAAAAATCTTCATTTAACCATTTTCTTATATCTGAATATTCATAGTTATTTGCATAAATTGTTTTTCCATCTATTGTTCTAGTATCAGTTGATGAATGAAACTTTTGATTATCTATAATTAAATCTGTTACTAGTTTATACTCTGTTCCATTTACTTGTAGTATCCTCCATTTAATTGGTTCTACTTTAAAGTAATAGGTTGTACCTTTTACTATTTGTTGGTTGTTATTAAAGTAATATGCTGATGAATATGGTTTTGCGTTAACCTTGGCATATCGTTCATTATCACTACCTAGATAGTAACCATTACTATCTGGGGTATTTGATATAATTGTTACAGAATCTTGTTTTAATGTTTGTGGATATTCTCCATAATATACATATGTACAACCATTTTCAGTAATTGTTTTGGGAAGTTTTAACCACTGCGCATATATTATAACACTATTTATTGTACCTTTTTCTATTTGTTCTACCTTATTAATAAATTCTGGTTCGCTATACCAACCAATAAATAATGATCCCGTTTTTGATGGATCGTTCAATATAATTGTTTTCGTTTCTATTGTGTAATAACTAGGATTATTAGAATTATTTCTTCCACCATCTAAGTTATATATTATTTTATATCGTATTATACTCCATTTTGCATATAAAATTAGATTTTCATTTGGCATTGTTGTAATGATATATTTAGTTGTAAATGATTCATCCTTATACCAACCATCAAATATATATCCTTCCTTGATCGGATTTTCTATACTTATTAAAGTTCCATAATCAGCTGTAACTTGTTCTATACTTGTTCCACCATTTGTTTCAAAGGTTAATGTATACTTATTCATTATAAATTTTGCGTATAATGTAATATCTCCTATTGAACCTTTTTTTATTTGTTCTACTTTATTAATGAATTCTGGTTCTGTGTACCAACCATCAAATATACCCTCTACCTTTGTTGGATTTTTTAAAAAAATTGTTTCTGTTTCTATTGTATAATAACTGGAATTAGTAGAATCATTTTCTCCACCATCTAAAATATATACTATTTTATATTTTGCAATACTCCATATAGCATTTACTACTAAATTACTTGTGATAGGTTTTGTAAAATCATAGTCCCATCCCTTAAAGGTATATCCTTCTTTAGTTAGTGTTTCAATATTAGTTAATAATGTTCCTTCTTCTACTTGTTTTGGTTCAATTGTTGAAGTAGTATTTGTATTAAATTCTACTCTATATAAATGATTTCTATAGATATTTACTCTATAGGTATCGATATCACCACTATCTTTTTCACATAAAATGTAGTAGTAATTATTACCATCATTTAATTGTACTTGTTTTGTAAAATGTATGGTTGATCCATATTCATCACCACTTACATAGTAATTACTATAGCCTGTAATATTAACATTTAATCTAAAGTTATATGAATCTATAGATTATTGTACTAATTGGAAATATGGACTACTAAATATAAAAGAAAACTAAAAGACTCTAGGTCAACCATTTTGGTTAAATCTAGAGTCTTTTTATATATAATTTTTATTTTTCTTTTATTTTTAATGATTGATAATAGTTTTTTAAATCTCTCATGCAGTGACTAATACCTGATTTTGTCATCATTTTACCAAACATTTTATCTGAGAATTCTGCAAGTTCTTCGAGTGATGAATCTGGGTATTCTTCACGCATTTTCGCAATAATTTGAAGTCTCACAGGCATTTTATCAAAATAGCCATATTCTCTAATTACTTCTATCATTGCAAGTTGTTCTTCACAAGCAGCAGCAGTTTTTCTGGCATTTGCTACATCACAGTTAGTTAGTCTGTTGGCCGCGTTAACATAGTCACGGTAAATTCTAGAATCTTCAAAATAGAAAACACCAGAGGATGCGCCAATGAGGGCTAATGTATCACTTATGCCTTCACTTTTTTTTACATATAATAAATAGTTTTGACCTTTCATGATTATTTTTGATTCTATTTCTTTTTCTTTTAAAATGTTTTGAATAGTTATTGCTACTGATTCTTTTTTACAGTTAATTTCAAGATGATAACATTGTTTTCTTGGATCATTGATTGAACCTTTAACCGCAAACATTCCTCTAACAAAACTATTTTTACAACATTCTTTTTTAATAATTGAATTAGAATTTGTTATTTCATCATAAGGCATTAAGCTAAAATCTTTTATAATTTTTGAAACATTATCTTTTATTTCTAGATAGTAGTATCTTCTACCTAATGCATTTTTGACTGTTTGTAAGCCTTCATCTATTTTAATCCCATATGTTTCCTTTAAATATGGAATCATTACTTTAATCGCATTTAGTATTGGTGATTTTATTATCAGTTTAACACCACCTAAAGCAATACTTATTTCCGTTGTGCCTTGAAGCATACCAAAGATTAATGCTTTTTCACAACACTTTGACATATCTTCAATGTTTAGAATTTCTTTTTTTACTTCACTCGCAAAGCTCATATTTTTTCTCCAGTATTGTTACTATATCAAGAGGATCATTTACGACAAATTTAGCTCCATGGGATTTAAATTCTTCTGCTGATACTTGGCACCAAGTTACACCAATAAATGTTACCTTCGCATTAATTGCGGTATTCATATCAATTAAGGTATCACCTACTAAAGTAGTATCTGGTGCGTTAAAATGATCTAATACTTGATAAATCCCATCGGGATTAGGTTTAGCTTGTTTTAGTTTTTCAGCTCCAACAATGTAATCAAAGTAATTAGTTATATTGCATAAATCAAGCCCTTGGATAATTGCCTTTGTAACTTTATTTGATACCATTGCTATCTTATATCCTTTTTGTTTTAAAACTATTAGCATTTCTTTTATGCCATCATAGGCTCTAACATATTTAGGAGTTAACTCTTCACATAGTTTTCTATATACTTCAACTGCATTATCTACATCTTCTTGGTTATTAAAATATTTTTTGAATGTATCATTTAAAAAAGGACCAAAGAAAGTATGTGCCTCTTCTTCAGTCATATGGTAACTTGGCTCAATAATTTTAAAAGTTTCAATAACAACTTGTTCAATTAACTTAAAAGTATCAAGGATAGTACCATCACAATCAAAAATGACATTCTTTATTGGTCCTCTCATATTTTACCTCTTATTTGTTTTTTTCTTTTCTTTAGTCTCATCAAGCATCATACTATAGCCTTCGCCATAGAATACATCTTGACACGGAATTAAACGATATTTTAATACTCTCCTTACAATCGCAATCGCAAGGCCTACTATAACATATACAACTGATGTTACAACCGCAATCCTAATACCAGTATTACCGATTGTTAATGGGTCAGTACGCATAAGTTCAATAAAGAATCTAACTATACCATACCATATTAAGTAAAAACTTAAACCATCACCAATATAAAGTTTTTTAACACGTTTACGAAGAGCCATGTAAAGGACTAGACCCATTAGGTTAAAAAATGATTCATATAGAAATGTTGGTTGATAATATCCTGCAAGAGTAAATCCAGGCGCACCACTATAGGCTATATACATTCTATTAATAACAAATTCAGGTACTAAATGATTAGCAAGGTAAGTACGTTGTTCCTGAAGTTGTGCATCACTCAAAACACCGTTAACTGCTTCACCCGTAAATGGAACAAGACCACCAAAGGCTTCTTGGTTCATAAAATTGCCCCATCTACCTACAACTTGTGCAAGTAATATTAATGGCATTGCAATTTCAAGTAAAATTACTAAATCAACTTTTTTAACTTTACAGTATATTGGTAAAAAGATGAATTCCGCAAGTACGGCGCCATGAATAGCAAGGCCTCCGCCACGGGGACTTATGACATCCCAAAAGTTTTTTATCTCCATATGTCTGAAGTTAAATAACACATAGTATAATCTCGCTCCAATAACTCCAACTAAAACTCCAATGGTCAAACCAGTTATTAAGATATCTGAATTAAACCCTAATTTTTTCGCAAAGCCAAAGTAACCAATTAACGTACCAATGATGGCCCCACACATGATAATAATTGCATACCATGCAACATCAAAGTTACCAAGACTAAATGCGATTTTATTGTGGTATTCAGGTCTAAGATTGGTTAATAATATATTCACTCTTATTTCCTTCTTCCTATTACATCATTAGCTTTACGTTTTGCATATTCTTTTTCACCGCTTAAGCCATTTAATAATAATTGCTGATTTAAAGCTGCTGTCTCAATTAAAGAAGCAATATTACGGCCCTTTTCCACAACAATTGTCATATGAGGAATTTCAGTATCAAAGAATTTAATCTTTTCATCTTTCTTGATTTCTTCATCAGATGTAACTAATTCAATAACCATTCTTAAACGTTTACTAGAACGAAATGCACCAATACCAAATAGATTTACAACATTGACCATACCAATATCTTTAATATTCATTAGTTTTTCCATTACTTCTGTAGTTTCCGCAATCAACATTCCAGGTTCACGTTGATATAGGTGAGTTTCTTCACCAGATATTAGTAAGTGACCACGTTTGATTAGTTCAAGAGCTGTTTCGCTTTTACCAATGCCTTCACGACCAGTTATTAATACACCAACACCATATACATCAAGCATTGCTCCATCAATTGAAATTCTTTCAGCAAGTCTTGTTGATAAATAGGCATGAAGATTACCAATTAAAGCAGATGTTGTTAAATCACTCTTTAAAATTGGCATTTGTTTTTCTATTGCAACTTCTACTACTACTTTAGGTACTTCCGCATTTTTTGTAAATACAAAGGCAGGTGAATTGTAACTAAATAATTGTTCTAAACGTTCACGTTTTACAGCACTATCTAATAATTCAAATATTGCAAGTTCTTTTGAACCAATAACTTGGATACGATCTTTTTCAAAATAATCAAAATATCCAGCATAGATTTCTACACATGGACGTGATGACATCGGCTTTACTACTTCTTTTTTCAAAAAATCAGTTCCCCAAATTACTTGTAAATTTAAGGCTTTTACTACTTCATTTAACATTACTTTTTTCATTTATATTTCCTCCTATTTTCTAGCTTTTTTAAATATGTAACTATTATTGTTCTAACTATTAAAAATACCACGATACTACCAACTATAACTATTGCTTTATTAAATGTGGCATCAAATAAATAATGAGCACCAAATCCAATTCCTATCAATAAAAGCATTGATACTATAGTAAATAGTAGTCCCATCGTTTTAACATACCAATCTGGTTTTAGTTTAAAAATTAAGGTTTTTAACCAGTAATCTACTAAGCTAAAACTAAACGTTATAATTAAAAGTTCATAAAAGTGTTTTACTTCTATTACTTTAAACCAACCACATATACCAAGTAAAAGTCCCATATTAATTATTGTCATTACTAAGAAATCAAGTAATATATTTTCAAATATCTTAATACTTATTCCCATCTTATTAACTATTTTTACTTTTACTTTTTTATCTGAATCTTTATATAGCTGTTGTAATAATTTTAATAAATCTTCTTCATCTTCTATTCTTATTTCCTGCTTTTCTTGTTTTTCTTGCTTCTGTTCTTTATCTTCCGTTTTCTTTTCTTGATCTGCCATATATGTCCTTTCTAATACATAAACAATAACCAATTATAGCCCCCGTTAAATTAAGTAAAATATCAATATAATCAAATACCCCTTTTTTAGTAATGTATTGTAACACTTCTAACAAAGTAATTACCACAATAATGATAATTGTTTTTAACATTATATTTATGTGTAGATTATATATAAAGGCGCCTAATGGTAAGAATAAAAATATATTACCAATTATATTTAAAAATACAATTTTATTAGTAAATATTATATTTATCCATTCTTTCATATAACTAGGGTTAGTAGATTGTTCAGTATTATTTGTTTTACGGTAAAATAAACTAAGGAAAATTAATCCTATATAACAAATAAAACTAAAATTTACATTTATGTATAACACCTTTATTTGAAATATTCTAAACACTAAATAATGCATTGTAATTATACTTAATAAGAGATAGACAATTATCATTGGTTTGTTAAACTCTTTAAAGAAAAAATTATTCTTAAGTAAAAAGTAAAACATCACTGTAAGTATTGTATATATAAATATTATAATTTTGGTTTTATTTGTTTTCATTATACCACACAATCTCCAAATATTCAATTTATATGCGATAGCCATCTTTATAGTTTTACCAATATTAAAAATATTATGAAAAAACATATCTTTAGGAATTATTAAACCTATTGATATGTTTTTTCATTCATAATTTTTTTATTTAAGCGTTTGCCATATCTTGAACAAATGCTAGTAATTTTACTATTTTGTAAGCCTAGCAAATCATCCATTTCTTTTCCTACTTTAAAGTATGCTGTTCTAGTAAAATGTAATAATACGTAGTCTGCTTCTTTTATTTTCCCTTTTGATAATGAACAAAAAGATCTCATAACTGCTGATAAACCAAATACCCATATTGGTGTACAAATTGTTACATGATCAAATTCTTCTAAATTAACTTTAATATCTTCGATCGGCATTTTCCATTTATGCATTCCATATCTACCACACCACCAAAAGCCTAAAGTGCCTTCTGTTTTTTCTGTGCTTTTTACTTCATAAAGGCACGCTCCCGTTTTATTTGCTAGTTCATAAGCTATTTTTTTAGTATATCCCATTCTTGAAAACCATACAACTAAAAGTTTTTTGTTAGTTCCAATATTAGGGTAGTCACTTTCATTTACGATGAAATGTTCTTGTTTATAAAACACTAATGCCATAAAGCCTGTAATAGTTTGAATAAAGCCAAAAATAAAGAAGATAGTAGACATGAAGTTTAGGGGAAACATATAAAACTGGATGCATATCCAAAGCATTAAAGTAACACCAAAAATACCTCCTAGTATTATTCCTAGTTTTTTATTTCTAATAATTAAAATACTAGCTATGATATTAGTTAAACCATTTACTATTAATAGAGCAATACCTGAAAATATAAAATTAGTAAATAGGATATCAGAAAAAGGAAGTTTCTTAAAGTATGGCAACATTGCGTCCATTCCAATTAATTTACCACTTGGATCAATTAACATACAAGTTCCGCCAAAAATAGCACCTATACCAATAAAAAATGTCCAAAATAGTAGGGCCTTTTTAGTTGGTTTATAACGTGATTTTGTCATTTTAATCATCTCCTAATTTTTGACAAATAGTATACCACAAATTGTAAACTTTGATATTAAATATGCATTTTAAGAAAAAAGCCTTTAGTGAAATAATTTCACTAAAAGCTATTGTAATTACTCTTCAAATTGTGAGTTATAAAGTTTCGCATAAAAACCGTTTTTGGCAAGTAATTCCTGATGATTACCTTGTTCAATAATATTACCATTATTCATTACTAGTATTAAGTCTGCTTCTTTAATTGTGGAAAGACGATGAGCAACAATAAAGCTTGTTTTGCCTTTCATTAATGTATTAAAAGCATCTTGAATTTTTAGTTCTGTTCTGGTGTCAATTGATGAAGTTGCCTCATCTAGTATTAGCATATCTGGCTTTACAAGCATTACTCTTGTGATTGAGAGCAATTGTTTTTGGCCAATTGATAAACTATTATCTTCACTAATTATTGTGTCATAACCTTGAGGAAGTCTTTTGATAAAACTATCCGCATGAGCTTGTTTGGCTGCTTCAATTATTTCTTCTAAGCTTGCATCAGGTTTTCCAATCGCAATATTATCTCTTACTGATTTAGTTTTAATCCATGTATCTTGTAGAACCATTCCATAGTTATTTCGAAGGGATTTTCTTGTTATGTCTCTAATATTAGTATCGTCAATCTTGATACTGCCATCTGTCACATCATAAAAACGCATAAGAAGATTTATGAGAGTGGTCTTTCCACATCCAGTAGGACCAACAATCGCAATACGTTTACCAGGTGCAACATTTAAATTAAAGTTTTCTATTAGTTTTTGGCCTTCAACATATGAAAAATAAACGTTATTAATTGATATTTGTTTATTTGGATTATTTAAATCTAGTACTACATCTCCTTCTTGTACTTCTTCTTTTTCTTCAAGTAAATTAAAAACTCTTGTTGCACAAGCAAAGGCATTTTGAACTTCTGTTATAACTGATGATATTTCATTAAACGGTTTAGTATATTGGTTTGCATAACTTAATAGGGTGGTTAAATTACCAATTGTTAGCACGAGTGAGGGGCTCACTTCTTTAATAACAAAAATTGAACCAGCTAAAGCCGTAAGAGCATAAACAAGTGAATTTACAAATCTTGTTACCGGGTTAGTAAGTGATGAGTAAAAGATTGCTTTTAGGGAACACTTACCAAGTAAATCGTTTGTTTCTTTAAATTTTGCTAGACTATCATCTTCATAATTATAAGCTTTTATAACTTTAATGTTTGTTACCATTTCATCAATTAAACCGGTTTGAAGGGCTCTAATTTCTGCTTGTGATTTAAACATTTTATATGTTCTACCAGCAATAAACTTCGCTGCAAAAATTGAAAGAGGGGTAACAAATAATACAATTAATGTTACTACCCAGTTTAACATAAACATAAAAACTAAAGTACCAATAATCGTTATTATTCCTTTAAAAAGTTGCGTAAATCCCAGTAATAATCCGTCTGCAAATTGATCAACATCATTGATGATAACACTTACTACTTCTCCGGTTGGATGACTATCTAAATACTTAAGTGGCAATCTTTGAAGTTTACGGAAAGATTCTTGACGAAGTTTCTTAGTTATTCTAAATGTCATTTTATTAGTGAGTATTAAAATAATCCAATCAATTATTCCTGTACATGCGATAATTATTATTATCTTTAGTAGTAAGCTTTTTAATAAATCAAACTTAACACTATTTATGCCTATGATTAAGTCTATCGCATTACCAATAAGCATTGGTAAATAGACTGTAAGAATAACACTGGCAATACCTAATAGTAAAACTATAATTAGAGTAATTATATCCTTACTTAAATATTTAAGAGTTTTTTTAATTACACCTTTATTCATTGATACCACTCTCCTTTTTAAATTGAGAATAGTATATTTCTTGATAAACTTTAGATGTTTGAAGTAGATTATCATGCGTATCAAAACCTACAAGTTTGCCATCATCAAGAACAATTATTTTATCGGCGTGTTTAATTGATGAGGTACGCTGAGAAATAATAAATGTCGTTGGATTAAATGACATATTTTTTAAGGCTTTACGAAGTGATGCTTCTGTAGCATAATCTAGAGCTGATGCGGAATCATCTAAGATTAAGATTTTAGGCTTTTTAACTATCGCTCTTGCGATAGAAAGTCTTTGACGTTGTCCACCCGAAAAATTCCGACCATTTTGTTCTACAAGGGCATTTAAACCATTTTCTTTTTTATTTATTACATCAATACATTGAGCAATTTTACACGCTTCAAGCACTTCTTCATCTGTTTTATCTAATCCTAAACAAATATTTTCTTTAATTGTTCCTTTAAATAAAACAGCCTTTTGCATGACAACCCCAATATTATCTCTTAAATATTCAGGTTCATAACTTTCTATATTATGAGTATCAATATAAATACTACCCTTTGAAGAATCATAAAACCTAGTTAGTAAATTGACTAGACTAGTTTTACCACTACCAGTACCACCAATTATACCAATTGTTTCACCCTTATTAACTTTAAATGATATATCTTCTAATGAAGGAATACTTGAATCTTGATAGTTCAAGTAAACATGATCAAACTCAATATAAGCTTTTGCCTTGTTTGTTTCTTGAGGTAAAACTGTAACTCTAGATTCCATTCCTAAAACAGTATTTAAACGTTTTGCACAAGCAATTGCCTTAGTTATTGTAATCACAAGATTAGCAAACTTTATTAGTTCAACTAGAATTTGAGACATATAGTTGTATAAAGCTACTACTTCACCTTTAGATAATATGCCATCATTTACTTTTATCGCTCCAACATAGATTAATAGCACAATCGCAATATTAATAATTACATAAGTTAAAGGATTCATTAAGCTTGCAATATTACTAACTTTATTTTGAGATTTTTCTAAGATTTTTGTTACTTCATTATATTCTTTTATTTCGCTTTCTTCATTTGTAAAAGCTCTAATTACTCTAACACCAGTTAAGTTTTCTCTTGTATCTTGAAGTACCTCATCAAGGTTTAGTTGAACTTTTCGGTGAAGGGGAATACTTGTTAAAATAATACTAAATACTACAATAAGTAATACCCCAATTGTAATCCAAAAAACATAAGCAAGACTTGGTGCAAGAATACTTGCAAGAATTGCGGCTCCAAAAACCACAAATGGGGAACGTAATAAAAGTCTTAAAGTTAAATTGATACCTGTTTGAACTTGATTTACATCACTAGTCATTCTTGTTATCATACTTGATGAACCAAGTTTATCAATATCTGTAAAAGTTAAACTTTGAATTTTGTTATATATATCATATCTTAGTTTTGTACAAAAACCAACTGATGCTTTCGCCGAAAAATATTGAGCAGTAATCGAAAAAGCAAGGCCCGTAATACCGCACAAAACCATTAAAGCTACCATTTTTATTATATATGTAGTGTCATTATTTCCAATACCCTTATCAATAATTTGGGTAATAATTATTGGGATGAGAAGTTCTAATAAAGCTTCACAAAGTTTAAACGTAGGAGCGAGAATTGTTTCTTTTAAATATGGTTTAAAATATTTTAATAAGTGTTTCATACCTATTCAACTTCGATAATTCTAATCGTATTAGTTACACCGTGTTTTTGACCAAATCCACTAGTAATTATAATATTAGAACCTTCTTTAATATCTACACTTTTTGACACTTCAATCGCAATATCATCGCACATACTAATATCGTTAACATAATTGCTGATTACTGGTTGAACCCCAAAGTAGTAACTAAGTTTACGACATGTAGCAGGAGAATCTGTACAAGCTAGAATCATTGCCTTTGGACGATATTTGCATAAACGTTTAGCAGTACCACCAGTTTCCGTAAAAGCAAGAATAGCTGAAACATTTTGAAGAGTAATACAGCATTGTGAAATACAAGCACCAATGGCATCACTCTTACTCTTTGTACTTTGTTTTTCGTGTTCTTTTAATTTATGGAGATAATCAATTGTTGCTTCTGTTGCGATGGCAATTTTATTCATATAATTAACACTTTCAATAGGATATTTACCGATTGCGGATTCACCACTAAGCATAATGGCATCGCTACCATCTAAAATAGCATTGGCAACATCACTTGCTTCAGCTCTAGTTGGACGAGGTGAGGTAATCATGGACTCCATCATATGAGTTGCGGTAATAACTGGTTTACCAGCTTCATTAGCAAGTTTAATAATTTGTTTTTGATATAGAGGAACAAGTTCAGGTGGTACCTCAACTCCAAGGTCACCACGTGCAACCATAATACCATCAGATACATCAATGATTTCTTTAATATTATTTAATCCTTCTTGATTTTCAATTTTTGAAACAATTTCAATATTAGGAGTACCAAGTTCTTTTAAAATTTGTCTAATTTCTAAAACATCTTCTTTTCTTCTCACAAATGAAAGAGCAATAATATCAACACCCTGTTCTGAACCAAACTTTATATCTTGATAGTCTTTATCAGAAACAAAAGGCATTGAAAGTTCTACACCAGGAACATTGATACCTTTTTTGTTTTTTAAGATTCCTGTGGTATTAGCAATACACTTTACATCTTCTTCGGTTTTTTCAAGAACGGTAAATGACATTTTACCATCATCAATTAGAATTTCATTGCCTTTTTCAATATCAGCGAAAAACTCAGGACAATTAACATAGAAACGTTTTTTATTACCTATAACTTCTTCACTTGTTAAAGTAACAATGTCGCCTTCTTCAAATAAACATTCATCATTTTCAAAATTTCCAATTCTAATTTCTGGTCCCTTAGTATCTAGCATAATACCAATATATTTATTAGTCTTCGCACTAGCTGTTTTAATTCTTGCAATTCTTTTAATTGCCTCTTCATAAGAGCCGTGTGAGAAATTTAATCTTGCGACATTCATGCCAGCATTAAACATTTTTATTAACATTTTTTCTGAATCTATTGCTGGTCCAACTGTACAAACTATTTTTGTTTTTCTTAATTCCATATTTATCACCTATTTAGTACTTTCTTTAAATATTCACCAGTTACACTATTCTTGTTTTCCACAATTTCTTCAGGTGTACCAGTAGCGATAATATAGCCACCTTCATTTCCACCTTTTGGACCTAAATCAATAATGTAATCTGCAAGTTTAATCACATCTAAGTTATGTTCAATGATAACTACACTCGCTCCAAGATTTACAATGTTTTGAATCATTTTCATTAATTTATCAATATCATATGTATGTAATCCTGTTGTTGGTTCATCAAAAATAAACATTGTTTTATCGGTTATTCTTTTATATAATTCACTAGCAAGTTTAACTCTTTGGGCTTCTCCACCTGATAAAGTTGTTGCACTTTGTCCTAGTTTAATATAACCAAGTCCTACATCATTTAGTGTTTTCATTTTCGTATAAATAGCAGGAATATTCTCAAAGAATGAACATGCATCTTCAACAGTCATATCTAAAACATCAGAAATAGTTTTATCTTTATATTTTACTTCTAATGTTTCACTATTGTATCTTTTACCATGACAGGCATCACATTCAACATACACATCTGGTAAAAAATGCATGGCAATTCTTATAACACCATCGCCTTGACATGTTTCACATCTACCACCTTTTACATTAAATGAGAACCGTCCCTTAGTATAACCACGTTTTTTCGCATCAATTGTTTCAGCGAATAAATCTCTAATAGCATCAAACACTCCTGTATATGTAGCAGGATTAGAACGAGGGGTTCTACCTATTGGAGATTGATCAATTTGAATTACTCTTTCAATCTGTTCAATTCCTTCAATTCCATCATGCGCTCCTACTGTAACAGCACTATGATATAGTTTCTTACTTAAAGCGTTATATAAGATTTCATTTACAAATGATGATTTACCACTACCTGATACTCCAGTTACTACCACAAGTTTATGAAGTGGTACTTTTATATCTATATGTTTTAAATTATTTTGATGTGCATTTTTAATCACAATTGAACCAAGGTCTTCTGTTTTTCTTACTTTTGGTACTTCTATTTTTCTTCTACCTGTTAAGTAATCAGCAGTTATGGAATTTGTACTCTTCTTAAATTCCTCAGGTTCACCATACGCTACAACCTCACCACCATGAACACCAGCAAGCGGACCAATATCCACAATATAATCACACTCATTCATAATTTCTTCATCATGTTCTACCACAATTAAGGTATTATCAAGATCGCGCATTTCTTTTAAAGAGTTAATTAGTTTATGATTATCACTTTGATGTAAACCAATTGATGGTTCATCTAAGACATATAACACACCAGTTAGTCGTGAACCAATTTGTGTCGCAAGTCTAATTCTTTGAGCTTCACCGCCTGATAATGTACCTGCTTTTCTAGATAAAGTCAAATAATCTAAACCAACATCCTTTAAGAATGTTAGACGTGATTTTATTTCTTTCAATACAAGTCCACTTATTTGTTGTTCTTTATCTGTTAGTTTTAAATTTTCAATAAAATCAAGGGCTTCAAGTACTGACATTTCCGTAAATTCATGAATGTTTTTACCACCAATTAAAACAGATAATACAAGTTTAGAAAGTCTTTTACCACCACATGTAGGGCAAGTAATTTCTTTCATATATGAGCCATAATAGTCTCGTTGCATATTAGATTCAGTTTCTTCATACCTTCTTTTGATTAATTCAGAAAGTCCTTCGATACGACGATTTTTTCTCATCGTAATGCCGCCACTTGAATGAATTTCATAAGCAATTGGTTCTTTTGAACCATGTAATATTACATCTTTTTGTTCTTCAGTTAAATCTTTATATGGTTTGAATAAGTCAATATGGTAGTGTTCAAATAATACTTTATATTGTTGCCATTCAAGATTTTCTGTAAAAACAATATTTTTTAAATATCTAATTGCTCCATCAGCAATACTCGCGTCAGGATTAACAATTAACCTTGATTCATCAAGTTCATTAACAAATCCTAGTCCTTTACAATCAGGACACGCACCAAGTGGGGAGTTGAAAGAAAACATAGCTGGTTCTAGTTTGCCAATTGTAAAATCACAATGTGGGCAACTATAATGTTCACTAAATAATACTCTTTCATCATCTAAGTCGACATATATTTTACCATCGCTAAGTTTTGATGCTGTTTCTAATGATTCATAAAGTCTTGATTTAATTTCTGGACGAACCTTTAATCTATCAACTACGACTAAAATATTATGTTTGTTATTTTTTTCAAGATTAATATCATCATCTAAATCTAACATTTCGCCATCAATAATAGCTTTAGAAAAACCATCTTTTCGAAGTAGTTCGATTGTCTTTTCAAAAGTTCCTTTTCTTTCTTCAGCAATCGGCGATAATATTACTGCTCTTGTATCGGCAGGATACTCTAAAATACGATTGCACATTTGTTCAATGGTTTGACTACTGATTTCACAGTGGTGAACTGGACAATGAGGTCTTCCGATTCTTGCATACAATAATCTTAAAAAATCATATATTTCAGTAACTGTACCAACCGTAGAACGCGGATTTCTGCTTGTTGTTTTTTGGTCAATTGAAATAGCAGGTGAAAGTCCTTCAATTACATCAACATCTGGTTTATCAACATTATCTAAGAATTGTCTAGCATAAGCTGATAAACTTTCAACATATCTTCTTTGACCTTCTGCGTAAATTGTATCAAACGCCAAAGATGATTTACCACTACCTGATACCCCAGTCATTACAATTAGTTTATTACGAGGAAGCGTTAAATTAATGTTTTTTAAGTTGTTTTCACGTGCTCCTTTTATAATTATCTTATCATTCATTTTTAATCACCACCATTATTATGTCAATTACTTATTATATCATAATTATTTTTTTTACATAATTAATATACAATAGATTTTTATATATCGATATTAAAGGGGGAATTATCAACAAAACATCGTGTTTTACTTTTATTATTTTTAGTATGTTATTATATTTATAGCTTATAATTCTATTAAAAATGTGAAATATATTTATTTATTCGCTATAAAAATGTGTGAAATATCTATTTATTCGCTCTAAAAATGTGAAATATGATTGACTTTAACTTATTTATTTGCTATAATATTAACAATAAAGGGGGAATTAAAATGAATGAATTGTATCTTGAAAGAAAAATTGATTCTTTTTTGTTAAATTGGAAAAAAAATGCCGACAGAAATCCATTAATTATTAAAGGCTGTAGACAAATTGGAAAAACTGAATCTATTAGACATTTCAATAGTACCATAAAATACGAGAGTTTTATTGAAATTAACTTTGTTAGCGAACCTAAATACAAGAAAATTATTATCGATGGATATGATACAGCTAGTATTATTAAAAACATATCACTATTAGATCCATCAAAGAAATTTATTGAAGGTAATACACTTATATTTTTCGATGAAATTACTGAATTTCCTGAAATAGCGACTTCACTTAAGTTCTTTAAAGAAGATGGCAGATTTGATGTTATTTGTAGTGGTTCTATGCTTGAAATAAATTATCGAAAAATTGAAAGTAATAGTGTTGGATATAAAACAGATTATGAAATGTATTCAATGGATTTTGAAGAGTTTTTATGGGCTAAAGGGTATACTGATGATACTACTAGTGATATGCTTATGCATATGTCAACACTTACACCATTTAATGAACTTGAAATGGAAACATATCATAAACTATTTATGGATTATATTATTCTTGGTGGTATGCCTAAAGTGGTAGCTGACTATATTAAGAAAGGCACCTTTGAGGGATCTTTAGAAACTCAACATCAATTAATTTTAGACTATAAAGAAGATATTAGAAAATATGCTACAGGAATAGATCAAACAAGAATAATTAATGTTTTTAATAGTATTCCTGTTCAACTTTCTAAAGAAAACAAAAAGTTTCAAATTTCTAAAATTGAACACAATGCACGTTTTCGTGACTATTTTGGATGTGTAGAATGGTTAATTGATGCTGGAATTATTAATATATGCTATAACTTAAACTATGCAGCTCTACCACTTAAAGGAAACTATGATGCTAGTAAATTTAAATTATACTTTTCGGATACAGGTTTGCTCGTATCATTACTTGACGATGAGGCTCAGGATGATTTAAGAACGAATAAAAATCTTGGAGTGTATAAAGGAGCATTATATGAAAACATTATAAGTGAAGCATTAATTAAATCTGGTTATAAACTTTACTATTATAAACGTAATGATGGAACGCTTGAAGAAGACTTCTTTATACGATCTACTACTGATTTAATTCCCCTTGAAGTCAAATCACAAGGTGGTAAATCTAAATCACTTAGAACTTTGATAGATTCTAATAAATATGAAGATATCAGTTATGGTTTTAAACTATCACATAACAATATTGGATATAGCAACAAAATATATACATTCCCTTATTTTTGCGCATTCCTACTTAAAAGATTTATGAAAACATTTAAACATATAACAAAAGACTAAGTTTTTGCTTAGTCTTTTATTCATTTAACATTTTTATGAATGTTTCTTCATCAATTATTTTAATTCCAAGTTCTTTTGCTTTAGTTAGTTTTGAACCTGCTTCTTCTCCAGCTAGTACAAATGAAGTTTTTCGGCTAACACTCGATGAAGTTTTTCCGCCAGCATCTTCTATCATCTTGCTTGCTTCATCTCTAGAAAGAGTTGGAAGAGTTCCCGTTAGTACGAAGGTATAACCTAAAAACTTGTTATTAGTTGATGCCTCTTTAACTTGGGGATCAACACCTAAAGATTTTAGCTTGTTAATAAGAGCTATATTTTTAGGGTTTTGGAAGTAGTTAACAATGCTTTCTGCCATAATACTACCGATATCATCAATAGTTGTTAAATCTTCTTTTTTAGCACTCATTAATTCATCTATAGAGTGATAATATTTCATTAAGTTTTTGGAGGCTTTCGCACCAACATGTCTAATACCTAAACCAAAAATAAATTTATCTAGAGAATTTTGTTTAGAGTTTTCGATTGCGTTCATAAGGTTTTCAATTTTCTTTATTCCAAATCTTTCAATAGATAGGAGTTCTTCTTTATAGTTTTTTAATAAATATATATCACCAATATCCTTGATAAAACCTAACGCAAATAATTGTTCAATTTGTTTATCACCTAATCCATCTATATCCATTGCTACACGTGATGCAAAGTGGATAATTCCTTCTAAAAGTCTTCCACCACACTCAGGATTTTTACAGTAATGTTCGGCCTCATTTGGGGCTTTTTCTAGTTTTGAACCGCAGACTGGACAAACTAGTGGCATCACAAACGGGGTAGCATCAGGGTTTCTTCTATCAAAGTCTACTTCAACTACTTCAGGAATGATTTCACCGGCTTTTCTCACCTTTACATAATCGCCAATTCTTAAATCTCTTGAAGTAATGAAATCTTCATTATTAAGGGTTGCTCTTGAAACCATTGTTCCACCAACATACACAGGATCTAAGATTGCATTAGGGGTAATTATTCCTGTTCTTCCGACTGTAAAAATAATATCTTTTAATTTTGTTGTTACAATTTGAGCAGGAAATTTATAAGCTATTGCCCATTTTGGAACTTTAACAGTATAGCCTATTAAGTCATATAAATCAAACTCATTTACTTTTATTACGACACCATCCGTTTCATAATTAAGAGTTTTACGTTTATCTTTATATTCTTCAAGATAATTTATTACACCTTCAATGTCCTTAACATGGCGATAATTAGGATTAACATTAAAACCTAAGCTTTTTAAGAATTTTAAGGTATCACTTTGGGTTGTCATTCCATAATTACTTGGATTTACTAAAGTATAAGCAAAGTGGTCTAGTTTACGCATTTTTGTAATATTTGGATCAAGTTGTCTAAGACTTCCCCCCGCCGCATTCCTAGGATTCGCAAATAATGGTGCGTTTTCTTTTTGTTTTTGTTCATTTAATTCATTGAAAACATCTTTGGCCATATATACTTCGCCACGTACTTCCATTGACAAATGTTTTGATAAAACTTTGGGAAGAGTTCTGATCATTAACATGTTTTTAGTTATATTTTCACCAATAACTCCATTTCCTCTTGTCGCACCAAGAGTTAAAAGTCCGTCTTCGTAATGGGCACTACTAGCAATTCCATCAATTTTTAGTTCAACTGTGTATGTGAAGTTACTTACTACTTTTTTAATTCTTTCATCAAATTCTCTTAATTCATCATAACTAAAAGCATTAGCAAGTGAAAGCATTGGGTTTTCATGAACAATTTCTTCTAAATCAGTTTTTAAGAAATCTCCTACTTTTTTGGTTGGTGTATTGGGTAAAACTTCTTCTGGATATTTTTGTTCAAGAGCTTCAAGTTCACGCATTAAACTATCATACATCACATCATCAACAGTTGGATTATCTAAAATGTAATATTCATAATTATATTGATTAAGAATGTTGACTAAATATTTAATTCTTTCTCTTATTTCATTCATTATCTTTTTCCTCTAAAAAGTTTTTTATTTTATCAACTATTTGTTTTTCTTTTTGAGTTCTAAGCATCATATGGCCGATGCCAGGAACTTTAAAGATTTCAATATGAGGATTTGTGCATCGATGACTAATTTCACTTATTACTTTTTCGGGTACTAGTTCATCAAGGGTTCCTCTAATAATTAAAGTTGGAACATTTACATTACCTTCTTCTTTATAAATAGCATTTACTATTGTACAGAAAATTACACCATTTTTAAGAGTAAATTTAGGGAAGGTATTATGCATAACAAATGATATTGCTTCTTTATCGTTATTCTTTAAGACTTGTTTATCTTTTGTCTCTAGACCTTTTTGATAGTTAATCTTACTAGATAAAAGAGTTGGATTAAAATATCTTATTGCAGGAGACATTAAAACAAGTTTATGGATTGGATAGTTTAAAGCAATGTGCCAAGCAAGAGCTCCACCTAAAGAAAAGCCGATTACATCTACAGTATTATTAAGAATTATTTTTTTCATTTCATCATCAATTGATTTAAAAGTATTACCTTTTGTAAAAAGTTTTAGGCTACATTTATGGTTATGACCAGGCAACTGATATAAGATAACCTGGTCATAATCTTTCATTATTTCTAGTGGTAAACTTTTAAAATCACGATAATCTGTTAAGTATCCATGAATTAAAAAGCAAATTTTACTCATTAACTACACTGATGGTTGGGTGATCTTTGGTTATTTTACGAATACTATTGTCCTTTTCAAATAGTATTTGAGCAAACTTATCATCAAGAGCTATTACCATACCATAACCGAAGAAAGTGTGATTTACTTTACTTCCAACCTTCATTTCTCCTTTTTGTTTTTCTTCTTCTTGGGTTTCTTTTACCATTTCTTGAAGATCATTTGATAATAAAAATTCCATCATAAAACGTGATTTTTGATTTCTTACTACTCTACCATAAATTAAACGGCGTGTTGATGAAGTAAGATATAATCTTTCTTTCGCTCTTGTAAAAGCTACATAAGCTACACGACGTTCTTCTTCTATGTCTTGTTCTTCTCTTATTGATGGGAAGATTCCTTCTTCAAGCCCTACAACAAATACAACTTTAAATTCTAGGCCTTTAACTGAGTGAATAGTTGATAGAGTTACTCCTTCTTTTTTGTCTTCATCACCATATGATTGATCAAGAATAATCTCATCTAGACTTGTTTGAATTTTATCTTTTTGACTTAAATCTTGATTTTCAAAAGTTTCTTCAACTTTATATAAAATAGATTTAAATTCCATCAAGTTGTTTACTCGGTTAGCTTCTTCAGTGTCTTCTTCTTTTAACATTTCGAGGTAACCTGTTTTGTTGATTAGTTCATCAAAGAAAGAAACTAGACTCATTTTTTCAATTGATTCTTGTAGACCCTCTATAATTTGTCTAAACTCATCCAAAGATTTATTTTTGGTGGATGGATTGGCCTCATATAAGACTTTAATGGCACCAAGTACATTTGTACCTGTTTCTTGCATAATTGATTCAATTTTCTCAATTGTCTTATCACCAATACCACGAGAAGGGCGGTCAATGATTCTTTTAAAATGTACTAACTTAGTATCATCAATAATGAATCTAAAATAACTAATTATATCTTTTATTTCTTTACGCTTTAAATATGAGAATCCACCGTATAGATTGTATGGTATTTTACTTTCTATAAGGCCTAACTCAAAGTTTCTAGATAAAGCATTATTTCGATATAATATCGCAATATCAGAGTATGTATATTTTTCATGATTAACTAAATGAGCTATTTCATTAACTACAAAACGAACTTCATCTTCATAGTAATAAGCATCATGAACGACTACAGGTTTTTGAATACCTTTAATATTAGTGAATAATTCTTTAGGTTCTCTAATTGTGTTATTCTTAATTAATGAATTGGCACCATTTAAGATACTTTGATTAGAACGATAATTTTCTTGAAGTTTAAATACTTTAGCATCTTTAAAGTCGCGTTTAGAAAAACTTAATATATTATCAACACAAGCTCCTCTAAATGAGTATATGCTTTGGTCATCATCACCAACGACAAAGATATTGCGATATTTAGATGCAAGTTTTTTAATTATTTCATATTGTTCAATATTAGTATCTTGAAATTCATCTACTAAAATATATTTAAATAGTTCTTGATAGTACTCTAATACTTCTTTAATATCTAATACTTTGTTAGTAAAGATTAGTAGGTCATCAAAATCCAACATATTATTTTCTTTTAAATATCCTTGATATAGTTCATATACTTTTTGTTCTTCACCTCGTAATGGTCTAATCCCATTCTTATAATCACCTATCATTTTAGCCATTGCTTTAGGTGAGTATAGTTTACGGTCAATATTTTCTTTTTTGTATACATCAGTTAAAACTTTTTGAATTTCTTCATCATCAATAATTTCAAAATCGCGTTTATAACCTAGGTATTCAATGTTTCTTCTTAGTATTCTATTACATAGTGAATGAATAGTTGAAATATGAACAAGACTAGCTTTCCCCTCTTCCATGTGTGCACTTAAACGTTCACGCATTTCAGCTGTTGCTTTTTTAGTGAAAGTTATCGCAAGAATGTTTCGCGGATTAATGTTTTCATCATTAATCATATGAATAATTCTCGCAATTAAGGTTTTTGTTTTACCAGTTCCCGCTCCCGCAAAAACCATTACTGGTCCATTCACAGCTTCAGCCGCAAGGCGTTGTTCTTGATTTAAGGTATCTAGTACATTAGTCATGATATCACGCTGTAAATGATGATTTTAATCCAACAATACGATTAAATATCAAGTCATTTCCTTTCGAATCATAATCAACACTATAATATCCATTACGAACAAATTGGAATTTATCTTCTGCTTTGGCATCTTTTAATGCATCTTCCACAAATCCTTGTTTTTTAATCCATGAATTAGGGTTTAAACGTTCTTTAAAGTTTTCACTTGATACTTTTTCATCAAGGATTAATGGCTCAAATAAATTGAAGGTAGCAGGTATTGCATGAGTTGCCTCGACAAAATGAATGTTACCATTTGGTTTACGTTCATTAAAGCCACTACCACTCTTAGTATTTACATCATATGTACAATGTAATTCTTTAACATTTCCATTTTCATCATAGATTACTTCATTACATTTAATAAAGTAAGCATGCATAAGTCTAACTTCAAGACCTACTGATAAACGTTTCCAATGTTTGTTTGGTTTAACTTCGGTAAAGTCTTCTCTTTCAATATAAAGTTCACGACCAAATGGAATTTTATATGTGCCAAGACATTCATTTTCAGCATTGTTTTCAGCATCTAGCCATTCAATTTGTCCTTCTGGATAATTAGTAATAATAACTTTAATTGGATCAACCACAACATTTCGACGATTTGTTTTTAGTTTTAAGTCTTCTCTTAAGAAATGTTCAAGCATGCTATAATCAATTGTTGAATTAATCTTCGATAAACCTGTTGACTTAATAAAGTTTTTAATTGCATCAGGGGTAAAACCACGGCGTCTTAAACCAACAAGGGTAGGCATTCTTGGATCATCATAACCAGTAACAAGGTTTTCGTCAACAAGTTGTTTTAGATATCTTTTACTCATAATCATATTAGTAATACCTAAACGGCCAAATTCGATTTGTCGAGGATGATGTTCTACTTCCGCATTATTTATTACCCATTCATATAGTGGTCTATGATCTTCATATTCAAGGCTACATAAAGAGTGAGTAATTCCTTCAAAAGAGTCTTGTAATGGATGTGCAAAATCATACATTGGATATATACACCATTTATCACCAGTTTGGTGATGTTTAATTTTCATAATACGATATATTACAGGATCACGCATGTTGATATTAGGACTTGCCATATCAATTTTAGCTCGCAATGTTTTTTCCCCATTATTGTATTTTCCATCTTTCATTTCTTCAAATAACTTTAAGTTTTCTTCAACGCTACGTGTGCGGTATGGAGAATCTTTACCAGGTTCATTGATTGAGCCACGATATTCTGCTACTTGTTCTTGCGTTAAATCATCAACATAAGCTAAACCTTTTTTAATAAATAATTTAGCTTTTTCATATGTTTTTTCAAAATAATCTGAGCCATAGACAACAATACGAGGAGTATAGCCAAGCCATGCTAAATCTTTGATAATCGCATCAACATATTCTGCATCTTCTTTAGCTGGGTTAGTATCATCAAAACGTAAGTTTGTTCCCCCATTAAATTCTTTCGCAAGTTCAAAGTTCGTGACAATCGCCCTAGCATGACCAATGTGTAAGTATGCATTAGGTTCAGGTGGAAAACGAGTTAAGATGTGATCTACCACACCAGTTTCTAACTCATTTTTCATAATTGTTTTTATAAAATTAGAATTTTCCATAAGTTACCTCTATTTTTTTTATTGATTGTGCACCTGCATATTTTTGGTATAACGCAAGTAGTAAATTTTCATCCTTTTCTATTTCTTGTTGTGAAAAGCATATAATCATTATAAAGATTTTTGTGGTTTTATCATTTACCATTGTTCGATAAGTATCACTAGTAGGCGTCCCAAAAGGTCCTATTTCATCTTCGTAAACCGGAAGATTAGTGATATTGATAAAACCCCTGTTAATACCTTCATATGGTTCATTATCTTTTCCAATTCTGATATTAATATCGCCAACTAATTTATCAGCATCTACCACGCATACACTACGCATGGTCAAAAGTGATAAAACATTTCCAAGGTCAATGATATCACCTAAGCGGTATAAACCCGTTCCTTTAACTGTCCTTCTAAGCAGGGCCTCACACGCCGGACGGGTATGACTTGGATCTTTACCAAGTTTTTTGTAACCATCTCTTGTTTCTTTTAGTTTAGGGATGTTAACAATTTCCATCATATCATATTTGTTAAAATATTCTTGTGATAACGCCGCTAAGTAATCATCAACCAATTTAGTTTTGGCATTTTCAACTTCCATTGTATAAGCAATAACATTAAATGAAGGAACTTTATCTGTGATAGTTTTATCAATTGTTAATTTCACTTTCTAAAGCCTCGATTCTTTCTGTTAGTTCATCATAATTTTTAAGTTGCTTTTCAAGCGAACGTAAACTCTGATATTTAGCATTAACACTTGATGCAAGTTCTTTTTGTTGATTATACAAACTAGGAAGCTTGGCCTCTATTTTAGTACGATCTTTCAAAATATTTATTAGCTTTAAGTTCTTTTCATTTTGTGACATTGTTTCAAGTTCAATTGTACTATTTCTAACATCTTCTTGATATTTTTCAAGTAAATGTTCAGTTTTCCTAATTTGTTCGGTTAAATCTTGAATAGCCTCTTTCGCATATGGGTCTAAAGCTTTTAGTCTTCTTGTTTCTTTTAATTCTTTAATTTTATTTTCGGTATTAGTTATTTCATTTTGAACAAGTTTTATTGTTGTTTTAATACCTTCATAACGGTTAACAAATTCTAAGTATTCGTTTTTCGCATGAATTGTTTTATTAGTGAGTTGTAAATATTCTTCTAATTTTTTAATATTACCACTAATATTTTGATAGATACTATCTAGTTGTTGATAGTCTGCTAAGATATTGTCATATTCAGCTTTAATGGTATCTAGTTCCTTCTTCTCAATTGTAAGTTTACTTAACTCCATTGTTTTATTTAGTTGAATGTTAGTAGCAGTATCAAGACTACGTAATTTTTCATAATAGTCACTAATCATTTGGTCCATCGCACAAGCTATTTCTTTTTTAGTATATTCTAATACTTCTAAGTGATTAATTTCATCTTGAATAGCTTTTAAATTGTTAGGTTTAATCATTTTGAATAGTTTATCTAATTCTTCTTTTGACTTATTAACCTTTGTTATTTCTAAAGCAAGTTCATCAAGCATTGCTTCTACTGTTTCAAGAGAAATGGTTTGAATAGCACTTTCTAGTGCTTTTTTCTCAGCACTTAAGGCTTTGGTTTCTATTTTAACTTTTTGATCTAATGCATTAATATCTTGAAGTTTTTTTACTAGTTTATATTTATTTTTTCCAATTATAACATTTAACGGATATAGGTTAATCTTTAAAGTTTGGATAACTTGAGTTGTTACAGAAGTTATAACATCAATATCTGAAGTTTGTTTCATGATATTTAAAATTTCATTTACGGAAGAAATGGTTTCTTGATATGATGAATCTTCTAATTTCGTAACATTAGTAACTTCAGCTTCAAATTCATAGCGCTCTTTTTCAAGTGCATAATATTTATTACTAATCTCATCATCAATTTCTTTAATTCTATTTAACGATTCTGCGTTTTTACTGGCAATTAAATCAAGACCATCTTCTTGTTTCATCAAATTATCATATTCAGTTTGAAGACTTTGTCTTTTTTCTTCTAGCATATTACTACGTTCTTTATATACTTCATCGTGAACGCTTAAGTATTTTTTTAGATAATAACTACTAATTGTCATGGGATCTGTTTCTTTTCTAATGTATCCGGCAATACTTAGTTCTTTTTCTAAATCTTCAATTCTTCTTTTTAAATGCAGGTTTTCTTCTTCAAGTTCTGCTATCTTTTGTTCTAGGATTTCTTGTTCACTCATGATAATAAATCATCCTCTCTTAAGGGTTCATTAGTTTCTTTCGTGATGGCACATTCTGTTGTTAAGAATACTCCCGCAATACTGATTGCGGTTGTGATGGCACATTTTTCCACACTAGTTGGATCAATGATACCTGCTTGTTTTAATCTTACAAGTTTATTAGTACTTGCATCATACCAATAAGTATTATTAACTTCTCTTACAATTTGATTGTAGTCACCACCTGCATTTTCAACAATTTGCATGAACGGACGTTTTAAAACTTCACTTAGCATGTCACATATTGTAGCGTAGTTGGGTTCACGTTTAATCTTTTTAATTTTTTCGCTGATTTCATAAAAGACTTTTCCTCCACCTTCAACGATACCAGAAGACATTGCGGCGAGAGTTGCATTTAAAGCATCTTCAACTCGAAGTTTTAATTCTTTTAATTCAAGTTCCGTACTAGCTCCAACCTTAATTAGGGCTACACCACCTAAAATTTTAGATAATCTTTCACCTAATTTTTCACGGTCATATTCACTAGTTGTATGATTCATTTCTTGTCTTATGTTTTCAGCACGGCTTAAAATTTCATCTTTATCACCAGCACCATCAATGACAATTGTTTGATCACGACTAACTACAATTTTTACAGCACTACCTAATTTAATGTTTTCATCACTTAAATGCATACCAATACTTGAATCTACATAAGTTGAACCAGTAATAACCGCTAAATCTTCTAGTAATTTGGCTTTACGTTCACCAAAACTTGGAGCTTTAGTTACAACAACATTAAAGACGCCTCTTAGTTTATTTACAATTAAAGCACTCAATACTTCTGGTTCCATATCATCACAAACTATGAATAATGGTTTTCCATCTTTCATGGTTTTTTCTAAGAATGGAAGTAATTCTTGCATATTAATTATTTTTTTATCTGTAACTAGGACATAAGGATTTTCTAAAATAGCTTGCATTTTATCTTTATTGTTTGCCATATATGGAGATAGATATCCTCTATCATATGAATATCCTTTGACAACATCAAGATATGTATTTAGGCTTTGTGATTCTTCAACCATTACAAGGCCATCTCTACCTACTTCTTCATAGGCACTAGCAATATACTCACCAATTTTAGTACTACCTGATGAAAGGGAAGCAACTTGCTTTAAGTCTTCACTTGAACTAATCTCTGTACTAACTTCATCAATAGCTTCTAAAATATGACCAAGATAATAGTTTAAACCATTACGAAGAGTCACAGGGTTCATACCCTTATCAAGTAATTTTAAACCTTCTTCTATTAAACCTGAAGCAAGAATTATCGCGGTGGAAGTACCATCACCAACTTGATCGTTAGTTTTGGTTGCGGCTTCAATTAGGCTTGCGGCACCTAAGTTTTCAAATTTATCTTTTAAAACAATTGATTTAGCAATTGTCACTCCATCATTAATGATTAAGGGACTACCGAAATCTTGTTCAATAATAACATTTCTTCCCTTAGGACCAAGTGTTACTTTAACAGCATCACATAAAGTTTTAATTCCACTTGCCATTAAATTTCTTGCATCTTTACCGAATCTAACAACGTTTGCCATATTACTCCTCCACTATTCCTAATATATTTTCTTCTTTTACAAGATAATAATTTTCATTTTGATACTTTATAAGTTTGGAGGCTGCTTGATTAATTATTACTACATTACCTTCTTTTACTTCCATAACATTTTTACCAGCACCAACTACTACAAAAAAGTCAGTATCAGTTTGTGGTAAGTAAATTCCTCCTAGAGTTTTTATTTCTTGACTTTTAACTAATACATTTTTATCTAAAGGTTTAATCATAATGCAAAATCCTCCCTATTATATATTGATTATAACACAAAGTCCGTTTTATTTCAAGCAGTAAAATCAAAAAGTTAGAAAAGCAAAAAAGTAAACCTAAATCTTTAATGACTTAAGTCTACTATTTCTTACATTTTTACCCTTACAACTTCACCTGTATAAAGTTTTTTAAGTTCGCCATTATACTTAATAATAAGTTCACCACTATCACTTACATCAATTACTTCTGCCATATATCTTTTATCACGTTCATTAATCTCTACTAGTTTTTGTTTTAAGATCATTTTATCTTTGTAATAATCCATAAATGGTTTATTTAGATTATCGAAAAATTCATTAATAATTGAGGCAATTATCTCATTTCTTGATACCTTTATTTTTGTGTTATCTTCAAGTGTAGTTATTTTATCCGCTAACTCAATAGGAAATTCTTGTTTATAAACATTGATGCCAATTCCTACTATAAATTTATCAAAAGTATTATTTTTGATAACTGATTCAACTAAAATGCCACATACTTTTTTATTGTTTATATATATATCATTAACCCATTTAATGCCTGGATTTAGCCCCAATAAATGCTCAAAAACTTTAGATACAACAGTACCAGTAAAGCATGTAAGGAGAGTCGGATCAAGCATTTTTTCATCATATTTTAGAAGGATACTCATATATATTCCCTTTCCCTTAGATGACAAAAAATCACGTCCTAATCGTCCTCTTCCATTACTTTGGGTATCAGAAATAACAATTGTTTTATCTTTTTCTAGTTCCTTCGCATATCTATTTGTTGAATCAATTTCATCAAATACTACAATATCAACATCATATTTACACTTATCTTTAATTATCCTACTGTCTAGTAAATCATTCATTTTATCACATCCTTTTAATAGTATAACACAACTTTAATTTTTTGCAAGCAACTGGTTAGAATAATTTTATAACGTAAAAAGAGACTTAGTCTAAAACTAAATCTCTTCATAAATTTTATCCAAAAATACTTAATAGTAATCCTGCGGCGACAGCACTACCAATAACACCAGCTACGTTTGGTCCCATTGCATGCATTAATAAGTAATTAGATTTATCTTCTTCTAGTCCAATCTTATGAACTACACGTGCAGCCATTGGAACGGCTGATACACCGGCAGCACCAATCATTGGATTAATCTTACCACCTGATAATTTGCACATAATTTTACCTACTAAAACACCACCAGCCGTAGCGAAACTAAATGCAATCATACCAAGAATTAAGATTTTTAAGAATTCTAATGCTTCAGTTGGACCACTTAATGTTGCGGTAGCACCTACAGCAAGTCCTAAGAAAATAGTAATTGCGTATAATAATGTCTTCGCAGCAGCATCAACTAGATTAGGAACAACACCAGATTCTTTAATTAGGTTACCTAACATTAGCATACCAATTAGTGATGCACAAGAAGGTATTAGTAAAATAACTACGAACATAACAACAATTGGGAAGATAATTCTTTCTCTTCTTGATACAACACGTGGTTCTACCATTTTGATTTTTCTTTCTTCTTTAGTTGTTAGAGCCTTAATAATTGGAGGTTGAATAACTGGAACTAGAGCCATATATGAGTAGGCAACTACTGCTATAGATGCACAAAGCATTTGTCCACCTTGAGCTCCTTTCAACAATTTGTTAGAAAGGAAAATGGCAGTAGGTCCATCAGCACCACCAATAATACCAATTGATGCAGCTTCTAAAGCATTAAAACCAAGAAGTAACGCACCAAAGAAAGTAATAAAAATACCAAGTTGAGCAGCAGCACCAAGAAGTAAACTACTAGGTCTTGAAATTAGTGGACCAAAGTCTGTTGTTGCACCTATGCCTAAGAAGATAAGTGGAGGAAAGATTTCCCATTCAACACCTTTATGGAAAGAATACAACAATCCATTTGCTTCACCATTTGTGCCTTGAGCATAAAGGCCTGGAGCTAAATTTACAAGTAACATACCAATACCAATTGGAATTAATAGGTATGGTTCAAAGTCTTTCTTTACAGCGAGAAAGATTAAGACACATGCAACAATAATCATTACAAGTCTTAAAAGTAATGATGCAGGATCACCCATAAATCCCATTTGGTCGATAAAATTTTTAATTAAATCGCCAATATTCATAATACATTACCCGATCTTTGCGATAAGTTGTCCGTTTTTAACAGCAGTACCTTTTGTAACAGCGATTGATGTAATAACACCATTGCAGTCAGCTACTACTTCGTTTTCTAGTTTCATTGCTTCAAGAATACAAATAACATCACCAACTTTTACAGTTTGGCCAACATTTACTCTTACATCTAGAATTGTTCCAGCCATTGGAGCAACAAGATCTTTTCCTGCACCACTTTGAGCAGGAGCAGCAGCTACTGGTGCTGCAGCAGGTGTAGGTGCTGTAATTTTAGCATCTGATTCTTTTACACTTTCTAATTCAACTTCATAAACTTTTCCGTTAACTTTAACTTTATAAACTTTCATAGTATCCTCCTATTTAATTTCCTTTATTGAAATAACTCTAACGTCTTCATGAATTTCATTATGATAATCGATAGTCGCAACAAGTGCTGCTGCCATCATATCATCATCAGTAATATCTTCCATTGTAAATGGTTTGGTTGGTTCTAATTGTGGTAGTACTGCGTTTTTAGTTTGTGCTTCTTGTTTTTTCTTAGGAGCGATAAACTTAAATAATGCTACGATACCACATAATAAAGCAAGCATTAAGAATACGATTGCCATACAAATTAGAACAACTAGGCCACCTTCACCATAACTAATGTATTTAGCATGAACTATTCCTGCAGATTGTGCTTGTTCAACTGTTGTAATTCTAGTCATTGAATCATCACTGTTTTCCACAAACCAGCCAGAAAAATTCGCACCAAGTGAAAGTCCTGTAGGAAGTTTTGGTAATGAATAACTATCACCACTTAACTTTTCATTTTCAGTTACATAAATTGCTACAGCCTTATCTTTTAAATCATCTGGAACTTTTGTAACATCAGTATATAAGACTGATTCACCAGGATTTTCTTCATCGAAATATAAGAATCCAACAAAAGTCTTATCTTTTAACATAACATCTTTTATTATATCAACGATATTATATTCAGAATATTTTTTACCTTCGACATAATTCTTTTTAGAAGTACAGCTTGTACAAGTAAAGACAAGGGCCACTATCGCAATAAGCGAAAATACTTTAACTAATTTTTTCATATTTGTTACCTACCCTATAACTACATTAAATTCTTCTACTTCATCGTCTGTTTTTGGAGCATTACGATGTTGTAAGAACTTAACCGCAACATTTTCAAATAACGCACATGTAAGAACATCTTCGTCACATTTAACGATATCTGCATATTTCTTTTTCATTTCATCAAATTCAGGTTTAATATCATCAGCAGGTCTATAAGTAATAACCTTTTCGTCACCAATAATCTTTTTTCTTATTTCTTCATTAATTGGTGCTGGAGCTTTACCATAATGACCACATAGATATTCTTTTACTTCTTTTGGTGACATCTTATAACGTTCACCACTGATTACGTTCATAACAGCTTGAGTACCAACCATTTGTGACATTGGTGTTACTAGTGGAGGATAACCTAAATCCTTACGAACTCTTGGTATTTCCTTTAACACTTCATCGTATTTATCCATTGCGCCTTGGGCATTTAATTGACTCATAAGGTTAGATAACATACCACCAGGTACTTGATATTTTAAAATTCTTGGATTTACGGTTAAAGCTTTTGGATTTAATCCACCATTTTTTAAGAATCTATCTTTTGAAACAGTTAACTTTTCAGCTGCTTTATTAAGAGCATCAATGTTTAGGCCTGTATCATATTTAGTTCCTTGTAAAGCATAAACAAGTGATTCTGTTGATGGTTGGCTAGTACCACCACTTAATGGTGATAATGCAGTGTCAACAATATCAATACCAGCTTCAATGGCTTTCATTACTGTCATTTCAGCTACACCACCAGTACAATGTGTATGAAGTTCAAGTGGAATATTAATTTCAGCTTTAATTCTAGAAACTAGTTCATAAGCATCTTTTGGTAATAATACTCCCGCCATATCCTTAATACATATTGAATCGGCACCCATTTCTTCTACTTCTTTAGCAAGACCAACATAGTAGTCAATTGTATGAACTGGGCTAGTTGTATAAGACAAAGCAATTTGACAATGTCCTTTGTACTTTTTAGTGGCATTTACTGCGCTCTTTAAATTACGTAAATCATTTAAAGCATCAAAAACACGAATTATGTCAATTCCATTTGAAAGTGATTTTTCAACAAACTTTTCAACAAGTTCATCAGAATAATGACGATAACCTAAAATGTTTTGTCCTCTAAATAACATTTGTAATTTTGTGTTAGGACAAGCCTTACGAATTAAACGTAATCTTTCCCATGGATCTTCGTCTAAAAAACGAATACATGCATCAAATACTGCACCGCCCCATACTTCAAGAGCATAATATCCAGCTTTATCTAATTCTTCAGCAACTGGAAGTATGTCTGAAATAGGTAATCTTGTAGCAAGTAATGATTGATGTCCATCTCTTAATGAAGTATCAACAATTTTAACTCCCATTTTTTCTACCATCCTTCTTATAATTGTTTTTATCTTTGTTTAACAATATGTTAAATTAAATGATGTAGTTATGCTATATCATTAAAAATTTAAGTGTTTTTATTGGCCAAAAAAAACACCAAAATTTTTTATATTATAACACACTTACGTTTTTTTTTCATTTTAAACACTTTGATATTTTTTTCCATATTAAAGCCTAATACAATTTACTATATAATATACTGAACTATTGCTATGGTTATGTCAATTCTCTTTCAGATTTTACTGCATCTACAGGAACGTTCCAAGTTTTGCCTGTCAAAAATGTTCCTGGGATTCTACCATGAGCACAATAATTTCTAACCATTCTGTCTGAAACATTCCATTTTTCGCAATTTCTTTGACTGATACAAACATCACAATTTACCTCCACTTTAACTTTTATCATTATATACCATTGTTGGAAATATGTCAGATAATTTAGTGCAAATTATTTCCGATAACGGTAATTTTTATTCTTTCATTTTTTTAATTATAAATTAAAATGTTACTTTCAGACTAGCACTTGTTTGGTTAGTTCAAAAGTAACATTTTTGAATTTTTATTATTAAATTTATATATACTATTTTCCTGTTTTATCTTTAAAGTATCCAGCAACTGCTATCATTGCTGCATTGTCAGTACAATATTTGAATTTTGGAACGGTTAGTTTAATTCCAAGTTTATCCATTTCTTCTTGCATTCTACTTCTTAATCCTTTGTTTGCAGCTACACCACCAGCAATGATTACTTGTTTTACGCCATATTCTAAAGCTGCTTTTTTAGTTTTCATGCAAAGTACATCAACAACAGATGCTTGGAAACTAGCCGCAAGATTATTGTAATTTAGAGTTTCACCTTTTTGTTCTGCTTTATGATGTAAGTTTATAACAGCTGACTTTAGGCCTGAGAAGCTAAAATCATAACTGTCTTTACTTAGTTTTACACGTGGTAATTCATAGGTTGGCTCACCCTCTGCTGCCATTTTATCAATGATAGGTCCCCCAGGGTAACCAACTTCAACAACTCTTGCAATTTTATCGTATGCCTCACCAACAGCATCATCTAGTGTTTCACCTAATACTTCAAACTCATAGTGATCTTTCATTAACACTAGTTCAGTATGTCCACCTGATACAACTAAAGCAAGGAGTGGAAAACTAAAATCAGACTCAAGGTAGTTTGCATATATATGCCCATGAATATGATTTACCATAATTACTGGTTTATGAAAAACAAGTCCAATGGTTTTGGCCGCATTTATTCCAACCATTAATGAACCTATTAAACCTGGTTCAGCTGTAACCGCAACCTTATCTATTTCATCTAATGTTAGTCCTGCTTCTTTTAGAGCTTGATCTATTACATATGTAATTTTTTCAATGTGATGTCTACTTGCAACTTCAGGAACAACCCCACCGTATTGTTTGTGAATTTCTATTTGTGTGTAAATAACATTACTCCACACTTTTTTTCCATCTTCAACTATCGCTACACTAGTTTCATCGCAACTTGATTCTATTCCTAATATTTTCATTTTATTTCCTTCATCATTACTAGGGCATTTTCCCCATCTTTATAGTAATGCTTTCTAACTGATATTTGTTTAAATTCGTTTTTAGTATAGAAGTTAATACCTTTAATATTTGTTTCTTTTACTTCAAGGGTTATCTGTTTAATACCTGCCGCACGTGCTTCTTCTATTAAACTATTAAAAAGAAGTGTTCCATATCCTTTTCTTTGATATATATCATCAATTAGAAAATTAATGATTTCGCCAGCACCATCATAAAAGTATCCACCAATATAACCGATTACTTGGTTTTCGTTTTCGATCACTCTAAACCATACTAGGGGATTAGAAAGTTCACTGTGAAGCATTTCTACTCCTAATGTTTCACCAAATATTTTTTCTTCTAATTCTACAATTGTTGTTATGTCTTTTTCTTCTAGTTTTCTAATCATGATAGTTCACTTCTTAGATAGTTTGGAACATAATCATATTTATTCTCTTCTTTATACATTTTATATTTAAGAATGTTTAAAGCCATTTTTTCACCATTTGTAAAAGTATTATCATCAACTACTATTGGTTGATAATCATCATACTTAGAAAGTTCCTCATCCGAAAGGAAAGTATCTTCTTGATCTACTTTTATTGTTCCTTTTACCGTGTAAGTTTTTAGGTAACTATAATTCTTTTTAGCTTTAATTAAAGCTTTATATTTTCCATCACTTTCTAAATATTTAGAAGCAATTAAATCTAAAGATGAAAAGCTATAGAAAGGAAGATTCTTAATGAAAGCAAATACTTTACCTACGGTTCCTGCTATTCTTAAGCCAGTATATGAACCAGGGCCTCTACCTACATATATCTCTGTGATATCTTCTATCTTAATATTGTGGCTTTTTAAGAAGTCATCTAAAAAGTTAGTTAATGTTTCAGAATGATCATTTTTACCCATTCTTGTAAATGCGTATGCTTCAGTATTGTCATCATTTACAACTGCTAAATATAAGTAATTAGTAGCACTATCTATGAATAATTTCATATTGTCCATCTCCTAGTTTGTTTATTAATTCTGAACTTGCTTTTATCGTTACTTGTCTAGTGTCATCACCTAAATCTATTATTTCTATTTCCCAAGCATTTTTAGGTAACATATCTTGAATAATATGAGCCCATTCAATTACAGCAAGTCCATCTAAATAAAAGTATTCTTCAAGTTCAAAGTCATCTTCACTATTAGTAATACGATATACATCTAAATGGTATAGTTTTTTTATTTTTTCATTTGTTGTTTCATATACTTTCATAATGGTAAAAGTAGGACTATTGATTACACGTTTTACGCCTAAAGCTTTTCCAATCCCTTTAGTTAGGGTTGTTTTGCCGGCTCCAAGGTCACCCACAAGGGCAATTACCAAATTGGGGTAAGCATAATCAACTAGTAATTCTCCGAGTTTTATCATTGATTCTTCATCTTTTATTTTTATCATAATTTGTTCCATATTATGACTCCATTTCTATTTTATATAATCTAAATATTCTTGAATTCCTATATATAATGTTAATGCAAGATTTGCTTGATATGTTGGATTAACTAGATTTTCTAGTTCTTCTTGATTACTCAAGAATCCTATTTCTACTAAACAACCTGGTACTTTAACGTTATCGACTAAATATTTATCTTTAATTGTTAATGCTTCTCGTTTATTAGCTGGATCAAACGATTTAAGTTCTTTCATGATGCTTTCAGCAAGCATTTTGTTTTCTTCTTTTCCGGTTTGATAAAACACTTGTGCACCTTTTGCATAAGCAGATGGATAAGCATTAGCATGAATAGATATATATATACTTGCATTTGAATCATTAATCATTTTAACCCTTTTATATATATCTTCTCTTTTTGTTTTGCTTAAAGCAGTATCAGTTTCTCTAGTAAGTTTTACGATATACCCGCTTTGTCTTAAGTAACTTGCTAAGTATAAACTAACATTTAGCGTTATGTCTTTCTCTAGTGTTTGCTTGTCTTTACTAGTGCACCCACCATCATAACCTCCATGTCCTGGATCTATATATATACATAATGATGTTTGTTTTTTGGCAGCACTTGCAAGTGGTATAACTATTGAAAATAAAAATAAAATACCTATAACGCATATCATTAAAATTATTCTTTTTTTAATAAATATCACCCAAGGTATTTTATTATAATAACGTTTTATTTATGCATTAAAAAATGTTTCGATATATTTCTTTTAGTTCATTAATTTGATCATCAGTCATTGGTGGTAAATTACCATCAACAATAACATGTGATGTGACAGTCGCAACATGATATCCTGTAATTGTTCCATTCTTTAGCACAATAACCGTTGGTGCTAATATTTTTTCAGGATTTCCGATTTCTTCTTTAATCTTTTCATATATCATTAAATACTTTTCATGATTAGCCGACTCAGTATTATCACGCATATCTTTTATATCTAAATATAAAACCTCTTTATACTTTTTTTCTTTCGCAATTTCATCAACATAAGATATTGATGCTTGACACCATGGACATTTCTTAAAGCCAAATACAATAATGCCAGTATAATCACCATTTATCTTTTTGATAACATCATCAACATTGGTGTATTTAACTATTGGGTTTTTACCTTCTAATGATGGATAGTCTTCTGATATCTTATCATGTTTACATGCTGTAAGAGTAATAGTAAACAAACAAAGGATTAAAATGATTATTCTTTTATTCATTATGATCACCCTTATATTCACTAATCCATTTATCAAGATTTTCTTCAATAGTTTTAAATCCTATTTCATAACTAGGCACCCTACACTTAACTCCCCTTGTTTTGTGTAATTGTTTGTAACTTAGTTTAAGTAATTTATGCTCTTCATCAACCTCGATAACACGAAGTCTAACTTCTTCACCAACATTAACAAAATCCGTAATTTTTCTTACAAAACCATCTGAAAACTCTGATATATGAACAAGCCCATCATATTCACCAACTTTTGCGAAAGCACCATACCCTAAGATATTGGTTATTTTTGCGAGTACAATATCACCAGGTTTCATGTTACTCACCACCTTCTACTTGTTCAACCCCAATTACACCTGGAACCTCTTCAAGTAGTAAAGCCTCAATTCCACCTTTAATAGTTTCATCACTTGATGCACACCCAATACATGCACCTAGTAAACGGACATAAACAATACCATCCTCAAACTTAATAAAGTCAACATCTCCACCATCAGCTTGTAGATATGGTCTTACTTTTTTTAGTGTTTTTTTAACTAGTTTGATAATTTCAACATCTGTCATATGTTTTCCCCTTTTTAATACTTATATTTTATCTCGTACTTATTATACTACAAATTGTGATTTTATGGGTAAAAAAGGAAAATAAATATTAAAAGCATATCAATAGAACTAATCTATCAATATGCTATTTGTTTCATCGTTAATTATCTATCATCTTTTATATTTCCAAAACAATAAGATTGTTTTGTTATTACTTTTAATTCTGATTCATTCTTTTTCATCATACCACCTAAAGGGGGCGCCTCCTCGCGCTTCGCTTTTGATTAGAGGCACCTAGATTTGCACTTCATGCCTGATTAGCTAAGGCTGATAGTAATGGCCGCCGAAACGCCAACGTAGTAGTAGACGACCCATTTGCTGATGAAGTTGCCATAGTAGCCGACGAAACGCGCGTTGGAGTCGTAGTAGCCAGGACTGCGGAGCCAATAATAGCCATTATTGTAATACCTAGTGTCTGTATTCATACCACATCCTAATGCTTTCGCATAGTCTGTTAGTTGTTTTTGTCTTGATTTATCATTTGTAAATCCATATCCTCTGTTTGTTATATCTTTATAACTTAATAAGTATACTTTATCATGCGTGTCATTACATATATATGGGGTGGAAGTATATCCAGTTGATGCTAAACTATTATCTACTAGTGTGGTATTAATATATGATTGTAATGCTTTTGCAAAGGCTTTATTATAGAAATCTTCATTTAACCATTTTCTTATACTTGAATATTCATAGTTATCTGGATAGATTGTTTTTCCATCTATTGTTCTAGTACTAGTAG
>SAMEA104315439__coassemble_120_pt1 | contig 46904 bp, 30 predicted proteins | sample SAMEA104315439__metabat2_low_PE_048 | metagenome-assembled genome bin SAMEA104315439 (sample SAMEA104315439) | gut metagenome | biome: Monkey gut; feature: monkey-associated habitat; material: faeces | place: China | collected 2013 | reverse complement strand
TATCAATAGATAAAGTTCATGTTTTAATAAATGGTAAGATCGTTGCGGATGGCGGACTAGAACTTATTACTAAGATTGATCAAGAAGGGTATGATTGGATTAAAGAAGAACTAGGTATTGAAGATGAAGAAACTGTACGTCCTAATATCTTAGGTAGTTGTGCTGTTAAACAAAATTTAGGAGATAAAAATGACTAGTGTAGTTACCAAACCTTCAACAAAAGAATATATTATTAGTAATAATTCACCATTAATAAAATATGACTTAGATGAAGAAACAAAAATTGTGACAATTAAGGTTATGCCAAATGCCAGTGGAAGTATGGTAGTTTACAATACTAAAGATCACGACATTGATTTTACAATGCATATTGAACTAATGCAAAATGCTACATTTAAACTATATAACATAACAACAACAGATTACAACGTTAATATAAAAGTATTATGTGACTTAAAAGAACAAAATAGTTTATTTGAAAACTTAAGTGTTTCTTTAAGTGGTGCTTCATCTAACTATAATAGCTATACTAATATCAATCATTTAGCTCCTAATACAACTAGTGAACTTTCGGTATATGCTATTGCGAAAGGAAAAGCAAGTGTTAAACTTGATAACAACGCCTTTATTAAAAAAGGATGTAGTAAAGCAGTTGCTCACCAAAAGGCTAAAGGACTTACGCTTGATAAAACTTCATCTATTAAAGCCCTACCAAATTTATTTATTGATGAATATGATGTAATAGCTAACCATGCCGCATCAATTGGCTCATTAAATCCTGAAGATTTATTTTATTTAATGAGTAGAGGACTAAATAAAGAAGAAGCTTCTAAAATAATTATTATGGGTTTCATTACCCCACTAGTTGAAAAAATAAGTGATAATGAAACTAAACAAATGATTTTAAATAAATTCTTAGAAAAAGCAATATAAAGAAAGGAGATGTTAATATGAATGAAATAAAAAAAGATTTTCCGGTATTAGTTAATAACCCATCTTTAGTTTATCTAGATTCATGTGCTACATCTTTAAAACCAAAATGTGTAATTGATAAAATTGATGAATACTATGAAAAATATGGTGTTAATGTTAATCGTGGCGTTTATGAATTAAGTTATCATGCTACTTGTGAATATGAAGAAACAAGAGAAATCACTGCTAAGTTTTTAAATGCTAAACCTGAAGAAATAGTTTTTACTAAAGGTGCTAGTAATGGATTAAACTTAATTGCTTCAAGTTATGGTCTTGATAATCTTCAAGAAGGTGATGAAATAATTACGAGTGAATTAGAACATCATAGTAATATTATTCCATGGCAAAATGTTGCCAAACGTAAAAATGCTGTTTTAAAATTTATTGAACTTGATAGTACAGGTAGAATTACGGTTGAAAGTTTCAAAAGAGTATTAACAAACAAAACCAAGGTAGTAGCAATTACATATGTATCAAATGTTATGGGATACATTACCCCAATAAAAGAAATCATTGATCTTGCTCATAGTGTAGGTGCTGTAGTAGTTGTTGATGCTGCTCAAGCAGTACCTCATATGAAAATAGATGTTAAAGCATTAGATGTTGATTTTCTTGCTTTTTCAGCCCATAAAATGTTAGGCCCTACTGGATTTGGCATTATGTATGGTAAATATGATTTACTTCAAAAAATGGAACCAATTGAATTTGGTGGAGATATGAATGACAATGTAGATTTGTATGAATCTCATTATAAAGATGCTCCATACAAATTTGAAACAGGTACTCCACCTATTGCGGAGGCGATTGCCTTTAAAGAAGCAATTAAATATATTGAAAATTATGGATATGACAAGATTCAAAAAACAGAAAAAGAACTAACAAGATATGCGGTAGAAGAGTTACTAAAAATACCAAATGTTACAGTGTATAATCCAACTGTTGAAACAGGTACAATTGCTTTCAACATTAACAATGTACATCCTCATGATGCCGCAACGTTTTTTGATCAAGAACACATTGCTTTAAGAGCCGGACATCACTGTGCACAACTAATAACCAAATGGTTAGAATGTGTTGGTACACTTAGAGCTTGTTTCTATTTATACAACGATTTAGATGATGCTAAAAAGTTTGTAGAAGCCGTTAAAGGTGCGGCTGAATATTTTAAGGAGTGGTAATAATGAATAATTTATCAAATCTATATGGTCAAATAATTAGTGAACATCGTAAATTTCCACGCAACAAAGGCTTAATCGAAGGCTATAAAACCTTAAGACTTAAAAACCCTTCATGTGGTGATGATGTAACTGTTCAAGTAGATGTTAAAGATGGCATTATTAAAGATGTTAGGCATGATGGTACAGGATGTGCTATTTGCTGTTCTTCCGCCTCAGTAATGAGTGAGGTGTTAAAAGGAAAAACAGTTAAAGAAGCAGAAAGTATTATTAATGACTTTTATGAATTAATAAAAGGTAATATGCCAGAGAATGAAGACCGTTTAGAAGAAGCAATTGTTTATATTAACATTCATAATTTTCCTCCACGTGCTAAGTGTGCAACTTTGTCATGGCGTGCGGCCGGAGCTTTACTACTTGGTGAAGAAGGAGAAAAAGAAGAACATGAATGATGAAAGAAAAGATATAAATCAAATAGTAGGTGATTATAAGTACGGTTTTAAAACTGAAGTTGAAAATGTTTATGATACTGGTCATGGAATAAATGAAGATGTTGTTAGAAAAATATCACAAATGAAAAATGAACCAGACTGGATGTTGGACATTAGACTTAAAGCCTATCATGAATTTGCGAAAATGAATTGGCCAAAATTTGGTCCAAATCTTGATAGTATTAATTTTGATGAGTATATATATTATATTAAATCAAGTAAGAAAGTTGAAAAAGACTGGAATGAAGTGCCTAAAGCAATTAAAGATACATTCGATAAATTAGGTATAAGAGAAGCTGAACAAAAGTATCTAGCAGGCGTATCTACGCAGTTTGAATCAGAAGTTGTATATCACAATACAATTAATGAATTAGAAAAATTAGGAGTATTATTCTGTGATACCGATACTGCCGTTAAAAAATATCCTGAAATAGTTAAAGAGTATTTCGCAAAAGTAGTACCTTATACTGATAATATGTTTGCTGCGCTAAACACAGCAGTATGGAGTGGTGGGTCATTTATATATGTTCCAAAAGGTGTAAAGCTAGAAAAACCACTACAATCATATTTTAGAATCAACACCGAATTAATGGGACAATTTGAAAGAACTTTAATTATTGTAGATGATGAGGCCAGTCTTCACTATGTTGAAGGATGTACAGCTCCTCAATATTCTGCTTACTCACTTCATGCGGCTGTAGTTGAAATATATGTAAAAGAAAAAGCATATTGTAGATATTCTACTGTTCAAAATTGGTCAAACAACATAATTAATCTTGTAACTAAGAGAGCTTTAGTAGAAAAAGAAGGACATATGGAATGGATTGATGGTAACATTGGTTCTAATATTAATATGAAATATCCTGCTTGCATTTTAGTTGGTGAAAAAGCCAAAGGCACAACCGTATCAATAGCTTTTGCTGGTAGTGGTCAAATTCAAGATACAGGTGCTAAAATGATTCATCTTGCACCTAATACAACTAGTCAAATTATTTCTAAATCTATTTGTCGTGGTGGTGGTAAAGTAAATTACCGTGGTACGGTTAGACTTGCTAAAAATGCCGATAACTCCAAATCACATGTAGAGTGTGATACCATTATTTTAGATGAAACATCAACTAGTGATACAGTTCCAACAAATATAGTTGAAAATGATACTTCATATATTGAACATGAAGCAACAGTGTCTAAAGTTAATGAAGAACAATTATTCTATTTAATGAGTAGAGGGCTAACTGAAGCAGAAGCAACAGAAATGATAGTTATGGGTTTTATTGAACCTTTCGCAAAAGAACTTCCAATGGAATATGCGGTAGAACTTAATCAACTAATAAAACTAGAGATGAAAAATTCAATAGGTTAATAAAAAAGTGATTCAAATTGAATCACTTTTTGTTTTCCAACCAATTTAATAGTATAAATAATTATTTTTATTTAATAATATAAATGGTGATAAAATGAATAAAAACAAATCAATATGGGAAGATACAGTAACTCTTCCTTCCTTTAATTCTCTTAATAGTGATATTGAAACCGATATTTTAGTTGTTGGTGGAGGTATTACTGGTATTCTTACAACTTACTATCTTAAACAAGCAGGATTTAATGTAGTGCTAGTTGAAAAAAATAAGATTGGAAGTGGTGCCACCAAAAATACAACTGCCGTAGTAACTTCACTTCAAGATACACTATATCAAGATAGAGTCAAAAAATTAGGATATAAAAAAGCCAGACTATATTTAACAGCCTCAATGGATGCGATTCTTGAATACAAGAACTTAAGCAACAAATATAATTTTGATTATGAAGAAATACCTGCATATATGTATACTTGCACAAATAGTGAAAAATTAATTCATGAACAAAATGTCCTAAAATCTCTAGAATTTGACACGAAAATCACAGATAAAGTAAAACTACCCTTTGATATTCAAAATGCAATAATGTACCCTAAACAAGCCCAAATCAACGCCCTAAAACTAATTAGTGAATTATCTAAAGAACTTACCATTTATGAACATACAGAAATCAAAAAAATTACATCAAAGTATGCATATACTGATAAATTTAAAATAAAAGCTAATAGAATAATACTAGCTATTCACTTTCCATTTATTGATCATTTAGGTATGTACTATGCGAAAATGTACCAAACAAAATCCTATGTTATTGCGGCGAAGACAAAAACTAAGCTTGACGGCGCATACATTAGTGATGTGAGTGGTGGACTGTATTTTAGAAAATATCATGACTATATCTTAATAGGTGGTAATGACCGTAAAACAGGTGATAAGGGTGTAAGTTTTAAAAACATAAGACAATTTATTAAAAAGAATTATCCTGATGCTAATATAGAATATGAGTGGGTAAATCAAGACTGTATGACATTAGATGATATACCGTATATTGGACCATATAGTAATTTTTCTAAAAACACTTTTATCGCAACCGGGTTTAATCTTTGGGGAATGACTAATGCCATGATTGCAGCGAAAAATTTAACCAATCTAATGTTAAATAAAGAAACTGAATATACAAAACTATTTAATCCGAATAGAGTAGTAATAAACAAACAACTATTTACAAATCTTGGTAGATATATGAAAAATCTTTTAACTATTTCAAATAAGAGATGTACCCATCTAGGTAGTGCTCTTAAATGGAATGAAGAAGAAGGCGTATGGGAATGTCCATGCCATGGTTCAAAATATGAAAGTGATGGAACGCTAATTAGTGAACCTGCAACAACAAATATGACAAACAAAAGCCCATCTATATAGATGGCTTTTTAAACTTTTATTTTGATAAATAAAAATAAGTCAAATTATTTTTAGTAAAATCATTTTGACTAAAAGTATTGACAATTCTATTCTAATATTATATAATATATGTAGTAGGAGGAGTTATATATGAAATTTATTGGAAGACAAGAAGAACTTAAAAGATTAAAGCATATCATTAATAAAGATTCACAAGAGAATGTTTTAATATATGGAAGGCGGAGAATTGGAAAAAGTTTTTTAATTAAAAAAGCTTTAGAATCATATGAGGGAATTATAATTAATTATCAATGTATGGAAAAAAATGTTGTTGACACATTCAGTGATTTAACTAGTATTATTAGAGAAAAATTTAATATTGAATATAATATAACATTTAGAAACTTTGAAGAAATTTTAGATTTTCTTTTTAAAAGTAATAAAAAAGTAGTACTAGTTCTCGATGAATATCCATATTTATTAAAAAAAATTGATGGAGTTAGTAGCATCATTCAAAATAAAATAGATACTTATAAATTTGATAGTAAACTAAAATTAATACTATCAGGTTCACAAATTGATATAATGTTGAATATTATTAAGCACGACAGTCCATTATATGGAAGATTTTCAGAATTAATTCATTTAAAAGAACATGACTACTATGAATCATCTTTGTACTATCCTAACTATAATAATGAAGAAAAATTATTACTTTATTCGGTATTTGGTGGTGAACCTATCTATAATTCTAAAATTGATCAAACAAAAACACCAGATGAAAATATTATAGAGTTAATGGTGAAAGAAAATTCATATTGTGAGTTAATGATTAATAGTGTTTTAAAAACAGAATTAGGAAAAATAGAATATGCAAATGATGTTATCTTTGCTATTGCTAGTGGCCTCAAAAAAAATAATGATATAGCGCAAAGAAGCCATGTAGAGTCTACATCTAAAATAGCTTATATCTTGGATGCACTTCAATCACTTGACTTAATAGAAAAAAAATTTCCAATAAATGATGAAAAAAATAAAAAGAAAACAATGTATTATATAAAAAGCAATGCCTTAAAGTTTTATTATTGTTATATATTTAAAAATTATAATATGAGAAGTGTTGTAGAAATAAATGAGTTTTATGATACAATAATAAAACCAAAATTAAATGAAATATATATTCCAAAAATATTTGAAGATGTAACCAAACAATATCTAATAAAACTTAATAAAGCCAAGAAACTAACACCCTCTTTTATGGAAATTGGTACCTACTGGTATGATGACAAACAAAATAAAGTAAATGGCCAATTTGATGTTGTAACTAACGATAGCAATGGTTATATATATTATGAAGTAAAATATACTAATGCCACAATAGATGATAGGGTTGTTAGAGAAGAAAAAGAGCAACTACAAGCATTAAATTTGAAATATTATAAATTAGGATTTGTATCAAAAACAGGATTTAATATAAGTAATCCTAATGATTATATTTTGATTGGTTTAAATGATATATATGGTGAGATGAGGTAAATATAATGAAAACTACATATGATAAGATTAGATGGGGTCTTCTAGCAGTAATATATATTTTATTTATAACCTGGGGGAAATCAAATATTCCTATAATAATAAACATTTTATTACTTTTGATATTATTAGTAATTAAATTCAATTGGTGTAAAAAACATAAAGTCCAAATAAAAAAGTATTTATGGTTATATATTCTAGAAGATATATGTTTAATTGCTACATTTATACTTTTATTTTTTACCATCAAAAAGCATGTTTACCCGGGGTTCACCAACGTGATATATTCAATTGCATTAGTATTGCCAATGCTTCCAGTAATAATAACAACATATTTAAATAGTAAGATAGAAGATGAAGAGAAAAATACAAAAGAGAAGATGATTAGTAAGAGCTAGTTATCTTCTCTTTTATAGATATTAGTTTAATAGAATTAAAATATTTTATATAGTTATTTAGTCAGTTTTGTTCCTTTTCTACTTAAAACACTTGATGAAAAAACTTTAAGATATTGTTCATTTGCTTGCTTGGATAGAATTGCTTGTTTTATCACAATATCAATTAGTTTAGGAAAACTAATGCCTGCTTTATCAAATAGATAGAAGGCAAAAGAACCAGGTATTGTGTTAATTTCATTAATATATATATTGTTAGTAGTAACGTCTAATATGCAATCAATCCGCACAACACCTTTCATATCAAGAGCATAATATGCTTTAGTACAAATATCTTTAATATTTTGTTCCATTTCATCACTAATGATGGCGGGAATAATACGGTTAGATGAATCATCTAATTTATCAATTCGCTCATACTTATCAGTAAAAGAAAGAATGTCATCAATCTTTTTTACTTCCTCAATACAAGAGTATTTAATAGAGTTCCCTTCCTTATATAGTGCTAGGTTATATTCTCTAAAGTCAGTTAATTTAGGCTCAATTAGAAGTCTTGAACCAAACTTCAACCCTTCTTCAACACCCTTTCGTAAAGAGTCTTCGTCAATAGCGGTAGTAATGCCAATGCTAGAACCAAGTCTAGCTGGCTTAATAATGACTGGGTAATTAATCTTCTCATTAATTTCTTGTAATGCTTTTGAATAACAAGTATCGCAAGTCATTTTAACAAAAGGTAATGTTGGTATGTTTTCTGCTTGTAAAATTTGTTTGGTATAAATTTTATCTTGAGCAATACTAGAAGAAGTAAGACTTGAAGAAGTATATGGAGCGTTTAAAAGATCAAGAAAAGCACTTACAGTTCCATCTTCAGTTCCATCACCATGCAATACAGGTATAAAAACATCAACTTCCTTTGGTTTTCTTTTTTTGTTAATTACTTGGTAATATACTTTATCATTTTCTTGATATAAGTAAATTTTATTACATTTACTAAAATTATTTGTTTTATATGTAATAAGGTTTTGCAGTTCATTTCCAACTAGCCATTCATTCTTTCGTGTAAGATAAAAGATAATGGGATTATACTTATCTTTGTTTAAGGCATGATATACTTGTAGGCCGGAAAGAATAGATATATCATGTTCAACGGATTTTCCGCCAATAATAATTCCAATATTTAATTTGTTATTCATAGTTACCTTTCTAAGAAGTTATCGGGCAAATCATTTTCTATTAACAGGTTAACTTCTTCATGTTTATATTTATTTTTAAAGTGATTAAATGCTTCTTTAAAGCTATCAAAAACATAATATGCTTGCTTATGCTCATCTAGAACTTGTCGATAGTAGATTGACATTTTATTGTTAATAAGATATATATCATCAAAAGAATTAACTAAGTAATCGGCAATTTCATTATTAATTTTCTCACTCATTTTACCGGTATCAACAATACCTGGAGTAATGATTACTCGAGGATGTGTGGTTAGTTTCATCACATCTATCGCATTTTTAAATCCATTAAGATTAGAATTGTAACTATCATCATATATATGCACATTATCTATTCTATGATATTCTAATCGATGTGGTACTGGAGATAATTGTTTTATTTTTTGAGAAAATGCATCCATGGTAATGGCAATATTATATTTCTTCAAAGCTTTAATTACGCCATAGGCAATAAGAATATTGTAGACATTATGAATTCCTAAAAGCTTAGTTTCAATTTTTATGCTATTACTATTATCAACAAGAGTAAAAGTAAGATTATCCTTGGTTATTTCAATATCTTTGGCATATATATCATTAATGCTATCTATGCCTATATAACAAATATCTCTAATGGTAATAATACGTTTATTACGAATCAAGTGATTATCACCATTTAAGACTAATGATTTATTAAATCCCATTGTTTTTGTAATCTCAAATTTAGCTTTCAAAACGTTGTCAATACTTTTAAAAGTTTCTAAGTGTTGTGGCCCAACAGCGGTGATACAGGCGATATGAGGATTCAAAAATTCTGTCATTTCTTCAATTTCACCTAAGTGATTTGTGCCAAGTTCACAAATGAAAATTTCACTATTTGGTTTAATGCTCTCATTAATTGTTCTAGTAATTCCTAAAAGTGTGTTGTAAGATTTTGGAGTTGCAACCGTTAAATAATCATCTTTTAGAATGTGATTAATAATGTTCTTAGTTGTTGTTTTTCCATAACTTCCGGTAATCGCAATCTTAATTAAACTTTTATTATGGCAAAGCTTATTTTTGGCTTGTTTAATGTAGTGCCGATTAATTATTTTCTCTATTGGATAGTTAAGATAATTACAACAAATAATTAACCACGGCATAAGTAGATTAAAAAAAATAAATAATGTGTAATGATTAAAAGTAATTAACATTAAAAACATTAAAAATACAAAATATGTGATAACTAATCGTATAATTCGTTTAGTAATTTTAAGCTTGACTATATGTTTTGGTGGTTTAATAATAACAATTAAACACAAAATAAGATTAACGATAGTAAGATATGGTGATGTAAGTAAACTAAATATTGTGACAATGTAAATCACCCACATTAGTTTGTTATTAACATAAAGTTTAGGTAATGATATAATGTATTTTTTAACGTCATAATGATATTGTTGAAAAATATTTAGAGAATGATTTAATAATAAGATGTATAAAATAACTAAAGCCAAAATATTGACAATTTCAAAAAACCACATTATTGATCACCCTCTAAGTATTTTTTAAGTACTAATTTGAAATAGTTTTTTCTTTCAAGATAAGGAAAGTGACCAACATCATCAAATGTTACAAGTCCACTATTAGGTATTTTCTTATGCATGTACAAGGCATCAGCATAAGGTGTCTCTTTGTCATCTCTACCCCAAATAATTAAAGTTTCTACCTTAATATGTGAAAGGCGTTTCTTTAAATCTTCTTTAATAATTTTAGATAGTGTTCCTTTCATCACCGCACTAGAGGCAATATAATCACTACTACCACTAGTTGTAGTTAATTGATTATATTTAGCAATATTCTTAGTTTTACGGTAATAGTATTTTAAGTATTTGTACTTTAAAATGCTAAAGGTTTGTTTAATGCTTCGGTGTTTTTTGATACCTGCACTATCAACAAGAATTAGTTTTTTAATGTTTGTACTAATGCTAGCATATTTAATCGCAATTCTTCCTCCGAATGAATGACCTAAAATTATAGGGTTTTCAATTTGTAATTCTTCAATAAAAGTACATAAAAAATGGACATAATTGCTTAAGCTATAGGCATATCTTGGTTCATCACTTTGACCAAATCCTGGTAAATCAATCATATAAATAGTATAGTTATTTTCTAAGTATTTACTAACATAGTCAAAGGTGTGAAGATTGGTACCCCATCCGTGCAATAATATAAGGGGTGGACCCATTCCTTTAATATCATAGTTAATTTTTAGTTTATCGTATATATATTCCATAGTAACCTCACTTCACATTATCATATTCAGAAATTGTCAAAAAAATAACAAATTTCAGTTATCTTTCAGTTTAAATTATTTACTTTTAGGTTGACTTATAGTATAATTGATAATGGAGTGCTAAATTATGGAAAAGGTAATAAAGAATTTAAGAGAAAAATTGAATAACGAAAAAGTCTTGGTGGCATGCTCTACAGGAGTCGACTCAATGGTTTTACTTCACTTAGTAATTCAAACTTTGCCGACTACCCAAATTGTGGTTGCCCATGTTAACCACCAAAAACGGGCACAATCAGAAATTGAAGAAGCATACGTTAAAGATTTTTGTGAACAACATAATATAAAGTGTTATGTTATGAGACTTGAGCATATCGATGATGGTAATTTTCAGTCAATCGCAAGAAACAAGAGATATCAGTTTTTTGAAGATATCGCAAGAATAGAAAATATTAAATATATTTTGTTAGCCCATCATGCAAACGATAATCTAGAAACAATTATAATGAGATTATTAAAATCATCATCATTAAAAGGATATGGTGGAATTGAAAAAGAAACAATATATCATAACCTTATTTTATATCGCCCTTTATTAGAGTTACCTAAAGCAGAAATTAAAGAATACGCCATAATAAATAACATAAAATACTATGAGGATAGTAGTAATGGGGAACTTGATTATACAAGAAATAGAATAAGACATCTTATTACACCTATTCTTTTAGAGGAAAACCCTAATTTATATAATGCTATCAACTACTATAGCCAAACAATTTTAAATGCTAATGAGATGATTGAAAAGGAAGAGATTGCCTTCATAAAAGATAAAATAATGGTAAATAATAAAAATGGTATAATAACAAGTAAATTATTACTAAGTGATTATCTAGAGTTATCACTATTTATGAGAAGACAAGTAATTTTTAGGTTGTTAAAGAAATATAATTTATCACATCAATGCATTGAGGATATAGAAAAAAAGATATTATCTCAAAAAACAAACATTATAAGTCAAATTAATCCAGATTTGGCCTTTATAAAAGAATATGGTAGTATTATTTTTACAGAAGAAAGTATTACACCAATTAAGTATCGACAACAAATTAATAATGAAGGTACATATGATTTACCAAATAATGGAAAATTAATAATTAGTAAAAATAATTGTAATTTTATTACACCCCGTAAAGAATTATGTTATAATATAGAAAGATTACCAGTAATCATAAGAAATCGAGAACCTGGTGATAAAATAGCTAATAAATTAGTAAGTGATTTTCTAACAAAATATAAAATACCTTATTTAATCAAAAAAGATATTTTATTACTTTGTGATGAAGACAATAAAATTTTAGCTGTACTTGGCTATAAAGGAGGTAAATAATGGCAGAAGTAAAAAATAATAGTCCAAAACGTAAGTTTGGATGGGGAAGTTTATTTATGCTTCTCATTATTGCTTTAGTAATTTTTGGAATTATTAGAGCAGTACTAGGTACTGGTAGTAAGACTGAAGAAGTTGATCCTGCCACATTCTTAAATAGAATTGGTAAGGTTGAAAACAATCAAATAACATTAAATAGCGAAATACCTTACTTAAGTATCAATAGTAAAAGCGCAACTGGTGATAATAGTGGATATTATGTAATCACTGGTAAATACAAAAAAGATCAAGGTGGAGAGTATACTAATTTTACAACTATACTTTATGCTTCTGATTATAAAGAATTATTAGAATATGCAAAAGAAGTCAAAAAATTACAATTAGATAAAGAAGCTGCTAACTATTTTGAGTTTAATACACCAGAATTAAATTCATCATTTAGTATTTTAAGCCTAATTAGTATTATTTTACCAATCATCTTATGTGTTGGTCTTGTTATATTTATTATTAGAAGTGGTAACAAATCAAACAATCAAGCCTTTGATTTTGGTAAGAGCCGTGCTAGACTTAGCCGTAAATCAGGTACAACCTTTAAAGATGTAGCAGGTTTACATGAAGAAAAAGAAGAAATGATTGAAATCGTTGACTTCCTAAAGAACCCTAAAAAGTATTTTGAAATGGGTGCAAGAATTCCTAAAGGTATCCTATTGGTAGGCCCTCCAGGAACAGGTAAAACCCTACTTGCTAGAGCCGTAGCAGGTGAGGCAAATGTTCCATTCTTCACAATTTCAGGTTCAGATTTCGTTGAAATGTTTGTAGGTGTTGGTGCAAGCCGTGTTCGTGATATGTTTAAGACCGCAAAACAAAACGCTCCATGCATTATCTTTATTGATGAAATTGATGCGGTTGGACGTCAACGTGGTACAGGCCTTGGTGGTGGACACGATGAAAGAGAACAAACACTTAATCAACTACTTGTTGAAATGGATGGTTTTGGTACTAATACTGGTATTATCGTTATGGCCGCAACAAACCGTGCTGATATCTTAGACCCAGCTCTACTTAGACCAGGAAGATTTGATAGACAAATTCATATTTCACTTCCTGACGTAAATGCGAGAGAAGAAATCTTAAAAGTTCACGCTCGAAACAAACACTTATCTCCAAGGGTAAATCTAATGGATATCGCTAGACGTACTCCAGGATTTAGCGGTGCAGATCTAGAAAACTTACTTAATGAAGCAGCCCTTCTTGCGGCGAGAGAAAATTGTCGTGAAATTAAAATCTACCATATTGATGAAGCTGTCGATAGAGTAATGATGGGTCCTGCTAAGAAATCTAAGAAATATACGGATACTGAAAAAGCTTTAGTTGCTTATCATGAATCAGGTCATGCGGTTATTGGTATTAGATTAAAATATGCTGCTGTTGTTCAAAAAATAACAATTGTTCCTCGTGGTGATGCTGGTGGATATAACTTAATGACTCCTGCTGAAGAAACATTCTTACAAACCAAACAAACTCTAACAGCTCAAATTACAAGCTTACTTGCTGGTCGTATTGCTGAACAAATGGTATTTAACCAAATGACAACAGGTGCTCATGATGACTTTAGAAAAGCAACAGCCATCGCACGTGCAATGGTAACTGAATATGGTATGAGTAGTTTAGGTCCTGTTCAATACGAACGCAATAGTTCACAAGTATTCTTAGGTCGTGACTATATGTCAGATAAAAACTTCTCAGATCAAGTCGCTCTTGAAATCGACAATGAAGTACGTAAGATCATTAATGAATGTTACGAACAAGGTGAACAAATTCTAAAAGACAATAGACAACTTCTAGATTTGCTTGCTAAGCACCTAGTTGAAATCGAAACATTAACAAAAGAAGATATTGATGAACTTGTTAATACTGGTCGCCTAAATTGGTGGGAAAAGAAAAAAGCAAAAATGGCAGAAGCTGAAGCTAGTCGCCTTGAAGCCATTGATCAAGCTGAACAAAAAGCTGTAAATGAACTTGAAGGAAATAAACAATCAAACGAAAGTGAACCTAAATAATGAGATTAGATAAATATCTAAAAGTGTCAAGATTAATTAAACGAAGAACCTTAGCGAAAGAAGCTAGTGAAGCTGAAAGAGTTTATGTAAATAATCTACCAGCCAAACCTGCTAAGGAACTTAAGGTTGGAGATTTAATTAAAATTCAATATGGGAGAAAAATAATTGAAGTTAAAGTTACTTCATTAGTTGATTCAACCAAAAAGGCTGATGCAAGTTTAATGTATGAACTAGTGTCAGAACAATTAATAAATTAAATATTAAAAAGGGTAATAACAATAATATAGTCGTTATTATCCTTTTTCTTAGAAAGGAATATTATGAGATTAATACTTGCGTCAAACTCACCAAGAAGAACAGAAATACTAAATCTTGCAGGAATTAAACATTTAGTTATACCATCAAAAATAAAAGAACAAATTGATAACAATTTAACACCGGAAGAAGTAGTAATGGAGTTATCATATCAAAAAGCAAATGATGTATTTAAAAATTATCCTAATGATATTGTCATAGGAGCAGATACAATAGTAGTAATAGATAATGAAATTCTAGGTAAACCCAAAGAATACATAGATGCATTTAATATGCTTAAAAAATTATCAAACAAAACACATAAAGTAATAACTGGTGTAAGCATTATAAGTAAAGAAAAAAAAGAGAAGTTCTATGAAACTTCCTATGTTACATTTAGTGAAATGACAGATCAAGAAATAGATAATTATATTCATAGTGAATATATATATGATAAGGCTGGTAGCTATGCTATACAAGGTAGCTGTTGTAAATATATTAAAGGAATAACTGGTGATTACTATAATATTATGGGGCTTCCTATTTCAGCAGTTTATCAAAAAATAAAAGATAAAATTGAATAACGCAAAAAGTGTAGGCATTTAATTGTCTACGCTTTTTAAATTATTTTATATATGCCATTATAAGCTTATAGGTACTAGTAAGGCCATTAATGTGGGTTCTTTCCATACCATGTGAAGCCTGAATGCCTGCTCCTATTAATGCACATCTAATATCGTTGCCACCACGTAATGCAGCTGAGGCATCAGAACCATAATATGGATAGATATCTACAGCATAATTTAGGTTATTATCTTTCGCAAGATTTACAAGGCTTGTTGTCATATCATAGTCATAAGGACCTGATGAATCTTTCGCACAAATTGATACCATTTCTTCAGTACAACTTAAGTCACTTCCAATACATCCCATATCTATGGCGAGTAATTCATCAACATGAGGAATTGATGATGCGCCATGTCCAACTTCTTCATATGTAGAAAAGATAATTTCAAGGCTATATTTTGGGGTAATACTTTCATTTTTTAAAGTTTTTAATACTTCTAGAAGAATAAACGCACTAGCCTTGTCATCTAAAAATCTTGTTTTAACATATCCAGAAGGGGTTATAGTAAATTTAGGATCAATACTTATAAAGTCACCATTGTCAATACCAAGTTTTTTAGTGTCATTTTTTGAGTAAACAACTTCATCTAAACGAATATACATATTTTCTTCATTTCTTTCTTTTTTAGAAGCATCACTAAATACATGAACACTAGGACTAGTAGAAAGAACAGTGCCAGTATATTTTTTACCATCTCTTGTGTGTATGGTACAATACTCACCATCATATGTAGCAAGAAGAGGACCACCAAGCTTAGTAAATGCTAGGCTACCATCACTTTTTATAGAACGAACCATTAAACCTAAAGTGTCAACATGCGCACTTAACCCTACTGTATAGTCACTAAGACCTTTTACATGGACAATTAGATTTCCTTTTTTATTTCTTGAAGTTTCATAACCGAGATCACTTACAAATTTATCTAAAAAGTTAATAACATCTTTAGTGTAACCGGTAGGACTAGGTATTTGCATTAAGCGTTCAAATAACTTTAAATCTAAATTAGTTTTCATTTTTTCCCATCTCTTTTCTTTTTTGAATGTTTTTAGCTTCTTCAGCTATTTTTTCTAAGTCTTCTTTAGAGAAATGGTACTTATTACCACAGAAATGACAAACAGTATCAGCTTTACCATCTTCTTTAATCATAGCTTCAATTTCATCATATCCAAGAGAAAGAATTCCTTTTTCAAATCTTTCCTTACTACAATTGCAAGTAAATTCTACAGGAATGGTTTCAATTATTTTTGCGTCATCCGCAATATTAGTAACAATTTGTTCAGGTGTAAGTCCAGAACGAAGCATATCAGACATCGTAGGCATTAGTTTTAGTCTTTCCTCAAGTTTGTCAATCACTTCTTCTTTAGTGTTTGGCATAAGTTGGACAATAAAACCACCACTTGCTTCCGCAATACTATCAGTATTAACTAATACACCAACCGAAACAGAAGATGGTATTTGTTCGCTTACCATAAAGTAATAGGCAAAGTCTTCACCAATTTCTCCTGTAATAATTGGAGTAGAACCAACAAAAGGTTCTTTTAATTTTAAATCTCTGATGACGTTAATAAAACCTTTATCGCCAACTGTTGCTCTAGCATTTAGTCTACCATCATTGTATTCAAAATGACAATGTGGATTTTCAGCATATGCTCTAACATGGCCATGGGCATCTGCGTCAACAATGATTCTACCAATTGGTCCATTGCCTTCTACTCTAATAGTAATGGTTTCATCAAGTTTTAACATTGATCCCATCATTACACCAATACTTAGGACTCTACCTACAGCATCAAGTGGACTAGGGTAATAATTAAAACGATTACCAATTTCATTTAATGTATTAGTTGTACTAGTACAATATATTCTAACACTATCATCAAAAGCAAGAGCTTTAACAAGATAGTCTTTCATAATATCCCTCCTTTTTGTTTTATATAATTAAGTATAGCATAAATTATGCTTAAACACTTGCAAAAAGCAATGAATTTTAGTAAAATAAAAATACTTGAAAGGAAATGAATATTATGAATATATATGATGATTATGCAAGTTACTTAGATGAGTGTACGGAAATAATTAATACAATGAAAGCATCAAATTCACCCCTACTCTTAATTATTAATGATGTAATGAGTGTAACAGATGACATCTATACAAAATATACCAAAAAGCAAAAATTAGATGAAGATACTGAAGAAATCTTTAGTTTGGGTTTTAGTTATTTAAGTAGTGTATTAAGTGATATAAAAACCTATTATGATGATTACTTTGACAAGTCAATTGAAAAGCTAAACAAATATGCACCATTAATTATTAATTTAATTATGCTAAATGACTTTAAAGATTTCTTAGAGGTAGAAGATTTAATGAACGATGATATTCAAAAAGAAATAGAAGATTTAGCATTTAAAATAGATGGAATACTTGCGAATAACAAACAATATGATGAAGGAATACTAACAGAAGTAGAATATCTTATCGATAGTAATACTCCAGAAGATGCTTCCTTTAAACCAGTTTATGTGGTGTTCGCATTAATTAAAGAAGAACTAGAATTAAATGGTGAAATAAATAATTAAATGGTGTAGTACATACTTTTCCTTTTTTGTATCTTATTATGTAGAAGATAAAAGAAGGAGAAATATTTATGATAATTCGTGAAAAATATCTTAGCTTAATTAGAGGCTTTTATGAAAGTGATTTAGTAAAGGTTATAACAGGAGTAAGACGATGTGGAAAATCAGTAATTCTAGAGTCTATAATGAATGAAATTAAAGAACAAACGGATAACATTATATATTTAAATTTTGAAAAAACTTCTGATTTTGTAAAGGCATCTAATTATTCTAAAATAATTGAATATGTAAACAATAATAGAAAAGATGGTAAATGCTATTGCTTTTTTGATGAAATCCAAGAAATAGAAAATTGGCAAATAGCCATAAAAGACTTACAATTGGAAAATTGTTCTATTTTTATTACTGGCTCAAATTCAAAATTATTATCTAGCGAATTTATAACTTTATTAAGTGGAAGGTTTGTTTCGTTTAGAATTAGACCTTTTGTTTATAGAGAAATTCAGAAACTTTCCCCAAATACTACAGTTACGGATTATTTAATCTGGGGAGGCTTTCCTGGCAGATTTGTTTTTAAGAGTGAACAAGATACTAGAATATATTTAAATGATATTGAAAATACCATAGTAATAAATGATTTAATTAAAAGATACAAAATTAAAAATGAAACAGCATTTAAGAAGATAGTCTATTTTATTTTAAGTAGTAATGCACGAATTTTCTCTATTCGTTCTATTCACAAAACCTTGAAAAGTGATTTCCCTAATATCGCTCTTACAACTGTTGCTAGATTTATTGAATACTTGAAAAATGCATACATTATAGATGAAATTGCACAGTTTTCAACTAAGACAAAACGTGAGCTTAGATATTATGGAAAGATTTATAATTGTGATGTAGCATTTAATTCATTAAGAGCACTTAATAATAGATACGATTTAGATCATAATTTAGAAAACATAGTATATAATGAACTTTTGTATATGGGGTATGAACTTAAGGTGTTTGATAACAAAGGTAAGGCAATAGATTTTCTTGCGACAAAGGGAGGCAAAACTTATTTAGTTCAAGTAGCATACTCAGTAGTTGATGAAAAAGTTTATAATAGGGAATTTTCGGCTTTTTCAAATATAGATAATACAAATCAAAAAATATTAATAACAAATGATGATATTGATTTTTCTACATCTACAGTTAAACATCTTAAATTAAAAGACTTTTTGTTTAAAGAGGATTTAGAATAATTAAAAAGACTCTAGAAATAACCGATTGGTTAATCTAAAGTCTTATTTTTTCTTATTGTCTTCCTCTCATATGAGGGAATAAGATAACATCACGAATATTATCTGTATTAGTTAGTAACATTACAAGTCTATCTATACCAATACCAATACCACCAGTTGGAGGCATACCATATTCTAGAGCTTCTACGAAATCTTCATCCATTTCATTAGCTTCATCATTACCTAATTCTTTTTCTTTTAATTGTGCTTCAAATCTTTGTCTTTGATCAATTGGATCATTTAATTCTGTAAAGGCATTTGCGTATTCTTTGCCATTAATGAATAATTCAAAACGATCAGTGAAACGTGGATCTTTTGCGTTCTTTTTTGCAAGAGGACTAATTTCAATTGGGTGACCATAAACAAATGTAGGTTGAATTAAAGTTTCTTCTACATATTTTTCAAAGAATAGATTAATGATGTGACCATATGATCTTTGGTGTTTAGGCACATCAATGTTGTGCTCTTTTGCAAGGCGTAGCATTTCATCTAAATCAGTTATTTCAAAGAAATTAATACCTGTTTGTTCTTTAATTCCATCAACCATGTGTAAACGTCTAAATGGAGCCGCAAGTGATATTTGTTGATTACGATAAGTGATTTCAGTTGTGCCAATTACGTCTTTCGCAAGACTGTTAATTAGTCCTTCAGCAAGATTCATCATATCAGTAATATCACCATAAGCCATGTAAGCTTCAACTGTGGTGAATTCTGGATTGTGTGTTGCGTCCATACCTTCATTACGGAATAGGCGGCCAATTTCATACACTCTTTCCATACCACCAACAATAAGGCGTTTTAAGGAAAGTTCAGTAGCAATTCTTAAATAGAAATCCATATCTAAAGCATTATGATGTGTAACAAATGGTTTCGCTGCAGCACCACCAAGGATAGGGTTAAGAACTGGGGTTTCAACTTCCACAAATCCCATATTTTCAAGATATCTTTGAATTCCTCTAATAATCTTTGGACGAGTGAAAGCAATACGTCTTGCATCTTCATTCATAATTAAATCGACATAACGACGACGTCTAGCTTCTTCTTTATCTTGTAAACCATGAAACTTTTCAGGAAGTGGTCTTAAAGCTTTTGAAAGATGAGTATATTCAAGTGCTTTAACACTTAATTCACCAGTTTGAGTTCTCATGACTTCACCAGCAATACCAACGATATCACCAATATCAGAAGTTTTGAATAAATCATAGGCTTCTTCACCTAACACATCATAGCGCAAATATATTTGAATTTGACCATCTTTATCTTGTAAGTGCATAAAACTAATTTTACCATTACGACGCTTTGTCATAATACGACCTGCAACTCTAACCTTTACAGCGAGTTCCTCTAATTCTTCTTTAGTTTTATCTCCATATTTTGCCTTGATTTCACCAGTTGTTGCGGTTCTTTCATAACGGCTACCAAAAGGGTCAATGCCTTTAGCTCGTAAGTCTTCCATTTTCTGACGGCGGACTATTTCTTGTTCTGTTAAATTTTGATCCATATAGTACCTCCTTTGTACTGTTCTCATTACTTATTTTAACATATTTAGTATAAAAAAAGTAGTCATATGATAAATATTTTAAACATACAATGTTGTAAATGGAGGTATTAAAATGAATTACGAAAATAAAGTAGAAACTTTAAATCAGGAGATAAAGGTAAAAGACCGAAAAAAAGTAGAGCTTACAGGTGTCAAAAAAATTGAAAGTTTAAATAATAAAGAATTTGTGGTAAATACAAATCTTGGATTGTTAACAGTAAAAGGCGAAGAATTAGAAATGCAACATTTAGAAATAGAAAAAGGCATACTATGGATAGGCGGAACCATTGATTCCCTAATATATGATGCAAGTGATAAAAAAACAGAAAAAAAGACTAGTTTTTTAGGCAAAGTATTTAAATGATTCATACGGTTAAAGAAGAAGTATATATATCAATATATTTAATCGCCTTTGGTATTTACTTAATATCTACATATGATGTTTTATTATATATTTTGGATTGTTCAAAGATACCTAGAGCATTTAAAATAATTATTGAAATAATATATTGTTTAATTCAACTTCTTATAACTTACTTGTTTAGCTATAAATTAGCTAGTGGGTACATTCCTATTTATTTTATTCTTTTTCTAATACTAGGTTTTATCATATATATTTATTTTCTAAAAAGATCATTAATTAAAACAATTAATTATTATGGTAAAAAAGTAAGACCAGTGCTTATAAAAATCCTTCTAAATGTTTTACTTCCAACCTCGTTAATTATGACAATAAAAAATATAATTGTAAAAATATTCAAAAGCATCAAATTTAAAATAACAAAGATTAAATTAAAAAAGGCGTTAAAAAGAAAAACTGATAATAGCTATAGTGAATAATTATATCAATTATTTGCTATAGCTATTATTTTGTATATTATTATAAGCAAAACATTTTACAAAAAACATATAATATAGTATAATATTTTAGCAATCCAATATATGGGGAGGTAGCGAAGTGGCTAAACGCGGTGGACTGTAAATCCACTCTCTCCGAGTTCGATGGTTCGAATCCGTCCCTCCCCACCATTTTTGTAGGGCTATAGCCAAGCGGTAAGGCAACGGACTTTGACTCCGTCATTTCGATAGTTCGAATCTATCTAGCCCTACCATTTTTTTATATAATGTCGGTAGATTGAAAATCTATCTTTTTTTTACGCTTAAAGGAAAAAAGAGAAATAGGAAAACACTGATATTTTAAATAACTAGCACTTTGTTTGTAAACACAAGTGTGAAATGCTAAAATTATGAATAAAATAAGAAACCAAAAACGCTGAAAACATTAATTTAGTGGTCTGTATTTTTATAGTATAAAAAAGGAAGCAAAGAAATGGAAAAAATAATTAGTTTTACAATAAAGCTTTTTCAAAAGAATTGCAATTATGTATTAATACAACCATAGTAGACAATAGTTTAGCATCAACCGGAGATACTTCTAATCCATATATATGTAATGACACATATGATAAAGTTTATTTACTAAGTCATATGGGGACATACAATGAGTATAATAACAAATACTATAATGCTGGTGGTTATTGGCTTCGCACACCGTATAATGGCCATTATCGTTCTGAGGATTATAAAGTACGTGAAATTTCTGGTTATTCATCAGGTGGTAGACTGTCTTTTGAGGGAGGCCCACTATCCTATAATACAACAAGACACTGTGGTGTTGTACCTGCTATAACTATTACTCTCACTAATATTGATTAAATTAAAATATCTCTATATTTTATAGAGGTGTTTTGTAATATTTGATAGGAAAAAATCAGTAAATAATTATATAATAGTAACCAGTAATATTTTAAAACATATACTAAAATGGTGATGTTATGAAACGTAGTGATGCACTATCATTAATTGGAAATACTCCACTTATAAAACTAGGTGATAGCAATATGTATGCGAAAATGGAAAAGTATAATTTAACTGGTTCAATTAAGGATCGCGCGGCCTTAAGAATAATTGAAGAAGCAATCAAAGCAAATAGGATTAATAATGATACGACAATAATAGAAGCGACAAGTGGAAATATGGGAATTAGTATTGCATGTATATGTAAAATAAAAAACTTAAAATGTATTATTGTAATGCCTGATAATATGTCTAAAGAAAGAAGACAATTAATAAAAGCATATGGTGCTACAATAATTTTGACTAATGGTAATCTAGGAATGAACGGAGCACTAGAGAAAGTGGAAGAATTAAAACAGGAAATTAGTAATTTCTTTGTTGTGTCACAATTTAGTAATTATAATTCTGTTTTAGCTCATTATTGTACAACCGCTAAAGAGATTATAAAAGAATTGAAAGATGTTGATTGTGTCATTGCAGGGATTGGAACAGCAGGAACAATAATGGGAATTAGTAAGTACTTGAAAAAATATAATCAAAACATTCATATTATTGGAGTTGAACCTTTGAATTCTCCTGTTCTAACAAACGGAAAAACAGGACCACACAAAATCCAAGGGATTGGCCCAAACTTTATTTCTCCACTTGTTGAACAAAAATTAATTGATGAGGTAATTAATATCAGCGATGACGAAGCATATGACGGGGTAAGAGAATTATTAAATAGTTATGGTATTTTTGTGGGTACCTCATCAGGTGCTACATATAAAGCAGGATTAAAGGTAAACGATAAATACAAAAATATAGTACTAATCTTTCCAGACGGCGGCGAAAGATATTTGACAGTAGAGGGGTTAATATGATAAGAATTAATGATGTTCAAAATCTAATAACGTACTTGCAACAATACTTATTTCCTTACTATTTTTCATCACATGTAATTACAAAAACTAAACTTGTTAAAAAGCTTAAAAAAACTTTCAAAAGGTTAAAAATAGACGATTTAAAAGTAAAAGAGTACATTAGCAAAGTTAATGAAGTCAAACAAAAATTAGATAGTGACCTTGAAACATTCATTAAAAGTGATCCAGCAGTGATCTCAAAAGATGAAGTAATTATTGCATACCCTGGTTTTTATGCCATAATGGTTTATCGTCTTTCTCATGAACTATACTTGATGAATTACAAGCTTCTTGCAAGAATTATGTGTGAATTATCACATTCAAAAACAGGTATTGACATTCACCCAGGAGCGATAATAGGAAACAATTTCTTTATTGATCATGGTACTGGTATAGTTATAGGTGAAACAACTGTTATTGGCAAAAATGTTAAAATATATCAAGGCGTGACTCTAGGGGCCGTATCTTTAAATAATGTGTTAAAATTAAAGAGGATAAAAAGACATCCAACGATAGGTGATAATGTTACGATATATGCAGGTGCTTCTATTTTGGGTGGAAATACCATAATCGGCAAAAACGTCATAATTGGTAGTAATGTTTTTGTTACATCTTCAATTGATGACAATAGAATAGTAAAATTGGATAATAAAAACTACAAAGTTGAAGATGCTTTAATTTAGATAAGTAATTATGCCTAAAACATAGTTGCTTATTTTTTAATTTTTAACTAACTTAACTAAAAATGTATAATGTTTTATTAAAACAAAAAATTGTGGTATAATAAGCAATAAAGGAGTGATGCTAGTTTATGAACAAAAAAGAATTTCTTGAAGCACTTGTTGAAGAATTAAGATATTTACCAGCCAAACAAGTTAACGAAGTTTTGAAGCATTACCGTGATAAAATAGATGTTGAAATAGATTATGGAACGCCTGAAGAAAAGGTGATAGAAAGTATGAAATCACCCGAAGAGATTGCGGCCAACATCTACAAAATGCATGGTGTGAACTATTTGGAAAAACGCAAAAAAAATGTTAAGTTCAAAAATGTTTGTATTAGTGTACTTTGTGGTATTTTAATACTGGCTTGTCTTATGGTCTTTGTTGTCGGCAGCATTTTTATTTTTAGAATTGTCGGTAATATGGCATCACTGATTATTCATTCATTTACATTTAATTCTGTCATGGACATTATTTTGACAGATATTGCAATGCTTGGATATATTATAGTTATGATTATAGCTTATATTTATGTGTTTGATTTATTTATAATTCTAATTAATGAATTATTTACTAAAATTTTAAATGCCTATGAAAAAACACGTGGTAAGACATATCCATTTATGGAGTTTACTTTTACCAATTATTTTAATACAATAACTAAAAAGCCTAAATTCCTATTAAAGGTTTTAGGAGGATGTGCTGTTATATTTTTAATATTTGGAATATCTAGTTATGCAACAAAAGGATACTTCTATCGTTCCATCAATGATGTTACTAATAAACGCGAAATTATAGAAATTAATGAATCGTTTGATCAAATTAAACTTAATGCTAATGAGATTAACGTTATTATAAAAGTTGATAAAACAATTACTAAACCAATGTTAGAGTGTGACTATGAATTTGATAAAGTTGATTATACAACTAATGATAATAAAATAATTATAACAACTAAAAATAAAAAAATTTTTGATATATTAAATGTCATTAAGTCACCTACAACTCAAGTTACAATTAAAGTGCCAAGTAATTATGATATTACTGAATTAAATCTAAACATAGATTATGGTAAAATTGTTGTTGAGGATTTGACTATAAGTAATCTCAAAGTTGATATGGTGAATGGTACTGTTGCGGCAATAAGAAATAAAGTAGAAGAAATGAATCTAAATTTATATTCTGGTAATGTTGTAACAAGCTTAAATAAAATTGATACAATGATAATAAAACAACAAACAGGTGCATTCTCATCTACAGAAGATGAAATTACTAAATTAGATCATGCAACTTCATCAACGAATATTAAGATTGTGAAAACAACAATAGATGATTATAAATTAGTTAATACTTCTGGCACAATTTATTTTGAAAAAGTAAAAGGAACTAAATTAAACTTTTTATCAAATACTTCAGTAAATGAATTATATGATTTAAATTACAATGACGCAAAATGTCAAATTCAAAATACTGGTAATTTGAAAATTACACGCAGTAAGTTTGGTGAACTTGAAGTGGTATCACAAGGTAACTCTTATCAAACCTTAGAATATATTAAAGCTACTACAATTAAAATAAGCGGAGTAGGCGGTTTGATGGTTTGTGAGAAAATTAATGAAAATTATACAAAAGAAGAAATTGATAAATTAAATGACTACAGTAACTATGGTCAAGAATATAATGAAATAGCAGTAGAAGAAACAACTATTGTGGTAATTTCTCAAAAAGCAAATTTCACATTTAATGATTCTAAAGTTAAAAATTTTGAATTAAATATGGATTCTGCTTCAACAGCTATTACGGATATTACTACATCATATAGTAAATTAGTCTTTAAAGATGTAGGAGCAGAAATTACAGATTTGATGGCACCAACTGTTGATATTAAGATAACTAGTAAAAATCTTGCTAGTCCATCAGTTATTAAATACATATATAATAAAAATGTTAAAGTTGAAGTGAATGTAGACATGGATGGAAAATCCCAATTTCAACACACTAATGATAATGAAAACTTCATATACAATGAGGTAAAATAATAGTGAAAAAGTAAAAAACATGAGATGGTAAAAATTACATTGCATAAAATTAGATTAAATCATTCTAATCTCTTGCATTTTTAACGATTTTTTGTAATAATAAGTATGTAAAAAAGAACTAGAGTTAAACTCGCTATAAAAAATAAGGAGTAGTGATTATGAACAAAAAAATAATTAAGAAAATAATAATATGGGCAATATTTATTGCGCTTGTAGCGACTGCGGTTATTTTACTAGTAAAAGTAGTAAACAAGAAAGAAACAACACCAATTTTCCAAAGGGATGGAACAACATTACTTAAGTATAATGGCAAAGATGAAGAAGTAGTAATATCCAAAGATATTGAAATAATTGGTAAGAGTGCTTTCTTAAATAATGATAGAGTTAAAAAGATAAGCTTTGAAAAAGGTTCAAAAGTTAAAACAATTTCAAGACGTGCTTTTGAAGAATGTACAAAACTTGAATCAATTGAATTGCCAAATACAATAACATACATTGGCGATGAAGCATTTAAGAGTTGTACTTCACTAACTAGTATTACGATGCCTAATTCGTTAACAACAATAGAGTATAATGCTTTTGGTAATTGTATTAATTTACAAGCAATTACTTTAAATGAAGGATTAGAAAAAATAGGCTTAAACGCCTTTTCTGGTTGTGAAAAGTTAACAGAAGTAGAACTTCCATCAACTCTTGTATCATTAGGTAAAGATGCTTTCTACGACTGTATAGCTTTAGATCTTAAAGTTGCATCAGGAAATACTAATTTTGTAGTAACTAACAATATACTATATCATAACATTGACAATGGTAAAAAAGAATTAGTACTATCATTAGATAAAAACATTACAGAAATTACAAGTGTTGATTCTTCAGTAACAAAGATTTGTGCAAATGCTTATGCTAACGCTACAAATGTTAAAACAATTAATATTCCAAATACTGTTAAAGAAATTGAAGAAAATGCATTTAGTGGATGTACAAGTGTTGTCAGTGTTACATTACCATTTATTGGTACTTCCTTAGATGGACCTTATACTTTTAAAGCAGTATTTGGTAAAGCTACAACAAGTATTAAATCAATAAAAATTAATCAAGGAGCCCGTGTTGTTGAAAAAGCCTTTAAGGGATTATCTGATGTTAAACGTATTGAATTGCCAAATACTATAACTACACTAGGTAGTGAAGCATTCATGGGTTGTTCTAGTTTAACTGATATTATCGGATTACCTACAAATCTAAAGAAAATAAATGCTTCAACATTCGAAAATTGTACTGTATTAAAAGAGGATATTATTAAATCATTAATCAATGATGACTTGAGAGTAATCGAAAAGAAAGCATTTGCTGGTTGTGAAAAATTAACAGAAATCGTTCTATCAGACAAAATTATAAACATTGGAGCCGGAGCTTTCGAAGATTGTAAAGGATTAACTAAAGCAACTCTTCCATTCATTGGTTCAGGTTATAAATATGATACTAAAACTTATGAGATAAAAGAATTTGATAATAATTGTTTATTTGGTTATATCTTTAACTCCAATGGTGCAGGAGACTCAAGTAACTCAAAAACTTTAGCTAATTTAAAAGAAGTAACAATTATAGGAGAGAATAATGTTCCTGAAAAAGCTTTTGTTAATTGTAGAAACCTTACAATAATAAACTTATCGGACAACATTACAAGTATTGGTAATTATGCATTTATGGAATGTACATCTTTAACAACTATGACATTACCTGCTAACTTAAATAATCTAGGTATTGGTGCATTCCAAAATTGTACTAAACTTGTGTCAGTTAAATTACCTGAAACTTTAACTATTATTAAAGATTATACATTCAAAAACTGTACAAGTTTGGCTAGTATTGATTTATCAGCTGTTACATCTTTAGGTAGTAATGTACTAAGCGGATGTAAAGCAGAAATCAAAATTGATTCAATTAATCAAAAATATCAAGTAATCAATGGTTCTCTATATACTATAGATGATGAAAATGGAATGAGAGAATTAATCTATTATGTACCTGCTAGTAAAGATGAAACTACATTAGTTATTGATAGTCAAGTTTCAATCATTCGTTCAGGAGCTATTTCATCAAGTTCATTGAAAAAGATTGTTATTCCGACTACCGTTAAAGAAATTCAAAAAGGTGCATTAGTAAATTGCTCATCACTAACTGAATTACAGATTCCATTTATTGGAACAAAAGGCGAAAATGAAGATGGTAGGGATGAAATATTTGAAAGCATTTTTGCTGGTGACAAACCAAATTCATTAGAGGTTGTAGTTGAAGAAAGTACTGAAATTCCTGCTCTTGCTTTTGCCAATTGTAAGATAATTACAAAGGTAATATTTAAAGATACTAACTTAAAAGTTATCAATGGCTATGCTTTTGCTCAATGTGAGAATCTACAAGAAATAGTATTAGGTGATGGTATCACAACAATTGATGAATATGCATTCTCTGGCTGTACTGGTCTTAAAGCACTTGATGTTCCAAATACCGTAACAACATTAGGTGACTATGCCTTTGCGGACTGCGAGAATATTGAAAAAATAAATATTCCAGATAGCCTTGAATTATTAGGTGTTGGTGTATTTAGAAATTGGGCAAAATTAAAAGAATTTACAATTAGTCATGATCATCCTAAATATAGTATTATTGAAGAAACTACTGCTGATGGCAAGACATGCCAAGTATTATGTTCTAAGAACAAAGATACATTGATTCTTTATATGCCATCAAACAATGTTACTTCATACACAGTACCTAGTTCAATTCGTACGATTGATTCATATGCATTCAGTGGAGCTAAATTAAGAACTATAGTAATTGGTGAGACCGTAACGGAATTAGGTGATGGTTTATTCTATAATTGTAAACAGTTAACAAGCGTTACACTACCTAAGAATACTACAGAAATTAAGTATAGTATGTTTGAAAATTGTACAAGATTAAAAGAAATTATTAACACTGAAAACATTGAAAAAATTAGTGGTCGTGCTTTCTTACAATGTGCTGTTTTACCTGAGGTGCCACTATCTGAAAAAGTTTTCGAAATAGGTGAAAGTGCATTTGAAGGCTGTGCCGCAATTACAAGTATAACAATTCCTTCAGTAATTACAACAATTCCTAAGGCTGTATTTAAAGATTGTTCAAAACTTGAAACAGTGGTTTTCCCTTCTTCATTAACTGAAATAGGTGAAAGTGCATTTGAAGGTTGTGCTAAATTATACTTTATCAATTTAAGTGAAGGCTTAATCAGAATTGATGCTAAAGCATTCTATCAATGTGGCCGTGGTTGGATCTATGAGCGAGATGAAGATGGTAATGAGATAAAAGATGAAAACGGAAATAGAATTAGAAAAGAAGTTATAATCAAAATTCCAACAACAGTTGATTATATTGGTGACCAAGCATTCTCAGGATGCACTGGTGCTACAAGAATTTATTTACCAGTTGAAGTGGATAAAGATGGTAACGTTATTCGTGCCGCAAGTTATGTTGGTGACCAAGCATTTGGTAATATGCCATCAACTAAACTTTATACAGAAGGTCGTGTTTATGTATTAGATGAAGACGGCAATAAAACTCAAGATAAGATTTATCCTACGGGTTGGGTAAAATCTTTAGATCAACAAGTTGGTGAAGTAATTGGCCGTGGTGAATTTAAATTAGATGAAAACGGCATTCCAGTAGCTAATAACTCTTCATCAGATGATAATAACAACAATAATAACGATATTCCAAAGCGTGATACTAAACCTGGACAATGCGATTATAAAGAAAACTTAGGATATTACTTTATGATAACTTCAGTACTTGTATCAGCAGTTGCGTTATTAAGAAAAAAACAATCTAACTAATAGAAAAAGTCTCAGAGTTATCTGAGACTTTTGTGTTATTCTGTAAACATTATAAATTTTAAAGAATCTAAGAAATTGTCAGCGTGATGTACAGTTTTATCATTTCCTAAGTAATGAGCATTAGGATAAAATGATGCACGATAAGCACGTTTGTGAGTTCTGAAATGAATCTCTGTATCAAAGTGATTAGGTAATTTTACAAAAAATTGACCAGGATTGCTTGCAAGCATATCAACTGCTTTATTTGTTTTTTCTTTTATATCTTTATAGACAAGATTAGGATGCTTTGTAATAACTGCACCATGTAGACCAGTGTTGGTGGAAACAGTTTGAATAAAGATATTTTCAGAATGTACAATATTAGTAAGGTTGTTATCCCCACATAATAAAATTACCGGAACATTATATTGAGTTTGAGCATAATAAGTGTTAAGCAAAAATTCACTAACAATATTACCATTAATTTTTATATGATTTAAAGTTGTTGTTAATGTGTGAGAAAGGGGGTTGCCAATGCTTCTAGCAGGTGAATGATAACCAATAAAAATGACTCCATCATATGTATTATCAAGTCCAGCCATCATATCACATGGTCCTTCCGTCCAGCCTCTTATTAATGTTACTTCTTCAGGTAAACGATTAGGAATAATATTTCTAGCACTATCATGGGCGTCACGTACAGTAATGTGAGTAATTCCTTTATTAATTAAAGCCTCACAACAAGCAATTGTTTCTTGAATCATTTCTTCTTGAAAGTAGTTATAATCTTGCTCGCCTAATTCAGTTTCTTTCCAATCACAAATTCCAGCAGTCCCTTCAATATCAACACTAATATAAATTTTTAAATCTTTTAAGTCTTTCATTTTTATTTCCCCCTAATTGTTTTAGCTATATCATCATCAAGGTTACTTGGATTAGCCATATTCTCAATGTTGAAAATGGTATCAGCTTGTTCTTGAGTAAGCAATCCTTTTTCAATAACTAAATCTTTAATTGATTTGTTTGTTTCCTTAGAGATTGTGGCGATCTCATAAGCCTTGTCATGCCCAATATAATGAGCGAGAACAGTAGCTAATGCCACGCTGTGTTCAGTTAAGTCACTAGCCTTATTACAAGTTAATCCTTCAATACAGCTTTCTCTTAAGGTGCGAGCAGCTCTTCTTAGAGTGGATACTTCCTCAAATATTGCCATTAGCACCACTGGGGAAAATACATTTAATTCTAGTTCACCTGCTTCTACAGCACTTGAAACTGTAACATCAAGACCCATAATATAGTAAGCGACTTGGTTTACTACCTCAGGAATAACAGGATTGAATTTACCGGGCATAATTGATGATCCCGGTTGCATTATTGGCAAACTAATTTCGTTAATTCCGCTACTAGCCATAAGTCTTAAGTCTGTCGCAATCTTAGAAAGAGAAGTTGCAGTAAGCTTGACCATACTACTAGTGTAAACAAAACAGTCCAAATGTCTAGTAGTATCAATTAAATCTTTCGCAATCTTAAATTCTTCACCAGAAAACTTGTTGAGATAAAAAACAATTTTTTTAAGATATTTTGTGTTGGTGTTAATACTTGTACCAATTGCTGTACCTCCCATATTAACTTCAGATAAATAATCAATAGCTGATTCAACCTTTTTAATATTACGACCAAGAACACTCGCATAAGAATTGAATTCTTGACCTAAGGTAATTGGTACAGCTTCTTGTAAGTGGGTACGACCAATTTTAATAATATCTTTAAATTCTTTTCCTTTATCAAGAAAAGCGTTTTGTAATTTCTTTAATTCAACCAAGGTTTTTTTCAATTGTTTAATTATTGCTAATTTACCAGCTGTTTGGATAACATCATTAGTAGATTGACTACAATTAACATGATCAAGTGGATGCACAAAATTGTAATCTCCTTTATCACCGCCAAGCATTTCATTTGCTCTATTAGCAATTACTTCATTAGCATTCATATTCATGCTAGTTCCGGCTCCACCTTGGATAAGGTCAGTCACAAATTGACCATGAAGACGACCGTTTAAGATCTCATCACAAGTAAGCATTATTGCTTTGGCTATTTTTTCATCAATTAAACCGGCATCAAGATTAGCTTTGGCTGCGGCCTTTTTGACAATGACTAAGGCTTTAATCATTTGACGGCATATACCACGTTTAGTAATTTCGAAATTATCTTTGCTCCGTAGTGTTTGAATACCATAATATACTTCAGCGGGAACCTTTAATTCACCTAATGAATCTTTTTCAATACGATATCTCATTATACTACTCCTTTCTATAGTTACTATTTTTGTAATATTATCATACCACATTTTTAAATAAAAAACAAGAAAATGTATTATAAACAATCAAAAGGCATAAATTGTACTATAGATGAAAGGTGGAAAAAAAGATGAAATATAAGATTATAGGCTCCAATAAAATAAATGGTGAAATTAAAATTAGTGGTTCTAAAAATGCTAGTTTACCAATCATTGTAGCTTCCATACTTACTAATGAAGAAGTAATCTTAGAAAATATACCATTAATATCAGATGTTATTAATATGATTAGGTTATTAGATAGTATGGGAGTGACTACTAAGTATGAGTATAACGAAAGAAAATTGATAATTAAAGCGAAAAAAGTTAAAACTAGTGTTAATTCAGAATATGTAAAAAAGATAAGAGCTTCATATTATTTAATAGGTGCTCTTTTATCGCGAAAGCATCAAGTAAAAATATTGATGCCAGGTGGCTGTAATTTTACTTCAAGACCAATTGACATTCATTTACAAGTGTTTGAACAACAAGGTGTAACTATAGTTAATGGTAATTCGCTAACATTAAAAACTAAAAGATTAAAACCTGTTAATATTGATTTTCCAATTGTTACAGTTGGTGGGACAATTAATGCAATTTTATCATCTGTTTATACAAGTGGTATTACAACTCTAAATAACATTGCGGTTGAACCTGAAGTAATTGATGTAATAAACTTTATTAATAGAATGGGTGGGGACATCAAGTTTTGTGGACAACAGTCAATTATTATTAAGGGAGTAAAGAAGTTACATGGCACAACCTATCAAGTTATGCCAGATAGAATAGAGGCGGGTAGTTACTTACTGCTTGGAGCGAGCATACCAAATAGTCAAATTACAATTACTGGAGTAAAAGTACAAGAACTTCAAAACGTAACAAAAGTGTTAGAAGAAATGGGGGCACAACTACAAGCAAGTTATGATAGAATAACCTTGTATAGTCCGGAAACATTAAACCCTGTAAAACTACAAATGGGACCATATCCTGCTTTTCCAACCGATTTACAGCCAATCATAAGTGCGGTACTATTAGGTGCGAAAGGAACTTCAGAATTAGAAGATCTAGTTTATCCAACTAGAAATACTCATGTTAGGGAACTTCAAAAGATGAATGCTAAAATTAGATATGAAGATGGCAAAATAATTATTGAAGAATCAAAGTTAAAACCATCAATTGTAAAAGCAACTGATTTAAGGTGTGGTTTTGCCTTAATTATAGCTAGCAACATGGCCAAGGGTTCGACAACAATTAATAATGCTGAATATATAACAAGGGGCTATGAGGATTGTATTCACAAATTAGATAGCTTAAATGTTAACTGCATAAAAGAATTGTAATGTTTAACGCTTTAAAAAATAATTAGAATGTAGTATAATAAAATCAAAAGGATGGTGCTATATGGACTACACAATATTAAAAATTGGATTCATCGTATTTGATGTTATTGTACTAATGTTTTTAGGATTGTACTTATTATTTTCCTATCTCAAAGGATGGAAAAAAACTATACTTAACATAGTTGCTTTTTTGATTCCATTTATTGTATATTTAATTATATCTGATACCATTTTGAAAATGGTTATGAAAATAGAATTACCTGGTATAGGTAGTATCTATGATTTTGTACTAACTAAAGTACAAGAAGCAATGGGTGAAGACTATAAAATGCAAGAAACTACGTTAGAGTTATGTCAAAGTGTTGCTATATCAGTGCTCCGTTTTGGTACATACTACTTAGCTTTATTTGTTTGCTTATTAATTGCCCAAATAAATAGGATCATTTTTCACTTTGCATTTAAATGGTTTGTATATCCTGGCGGTGATACAAAAATTAAACCAACTATTATATCTAGATTAATTGGTCTTGGTCTTGGCTTTGTTAGATTTATTTTCGCGTCAGTCTTACTTTTCTTCCCAATTTATGGAATTATAAATGTTGCCCAAGTAGGTTTACAAGATTATGCGGTGATTGAAGAATTAACAAAGGAAAATAGTGAAGAAACACAAGTTGATGTGGAAACCTTTGATTATGAAGAATTATCTAAACATTTAGGAACGTCAATATCATATAAAGTATTCACACTATTTAAAGACAAAGATACAGAGCTAGCGTTACCTGCTCAATATTTTGGATCTATTTTAAGAGTCAAAACTTCAAGTGGCACGTACAATATAATTAAAGAGTATGGTAAAGTTCATGTATTACTTGATATTGTATCACGCATGGAAATAAATGAAAATACAATATCATTTGAAAAATTAACAGAAAAAGATGTTAAAACACTACATAACACAATTGGTAAAACTAAGCTCTTGGAGTTCTTAGCTCCAGTCATTAAAGAAAGTGTAGTTAATGAACTTGAACAAAAAGACGAGGAAGAAGACCTCATAAATGCGGTAAAGAATATTAATCCTAGTCATGAAGCCAAAGTAATACTTGGAGCATTAAATGAATCTTTTGATGCTTTACCAGGATTAACGATTAATCTTCAACACCCAGAAGATGTGTTACTCGAAGAAAAACTTGTCAATTGTTCTAGTAATATTTTAAATAAACTTGTACAATCAACTATTGTAAAAACTTACTTATTACCAATGTTAAGTGATGAGTTATTAAAAGCTATAAATGATACAACTGACCAAATGAAAGATGTAATTACACCAAACAATCTTGAACTATGTATTAAAACTGATGTATCAGAACTTTTAAAGCTTTATCAAGCATTATCAAAGAATAATAATTTACATAACTTTATTTTTAATGATGGTGAGTTTATTATTGATACAGATGCTGCCACAAAAACGATAGAAGATTCTATTGATAAAATCTTTGAACTTTCAATAGTAAAAGGCAATGAAAAAAGATTAATTATTTTCGCCTTAGCTAAAGCTGATCAAGACAAAATTACATATGACAACTTATTTGGTAGTTTAAATCCTAAATGGCAAGAAGAGGGAAAAATTATTGGTGCGATAGTTAAAGAATTCTTATCGTTACCAAAAGATGCTAGAGACTTTGAGAAGTTTTCTATAGAAATGTTAATAATTAAAGATCAAGAAAACAACTATGTTTATGATAAAATTATTAAAGAAGTATCTAAATCAGAATTGTTACGTAATGTCATGGTAAACTTATTAAATAGTTTTTCAAATGGTGAAGAAAACAATGACTTTAAAGAAATATTAGGTTTATTGAATATTGACAGTGTTAAAAATGTAACCTCTGAGCAGTTCTATCAAGAACTTAAAGGCTTGCTTGAAATATTAGATGTTTTAGTAGATACAAATGTTTTGAAAGAAAATGCTAAATTAAATTTCACAGATGAAAATGTTGAACTATTAATTGATAGAGTTTTCTCATCAATTTTTGTGAAGGGTAATGAAGAAAAAATAATAAATTACTTATTAAATAAAACATCAATTAATGAAGAATTAGCTAAAATGGATATAACAATTGCCTTTAAAAATGTAAACTGGGATACTGAACCTGATAAGTTAGTAGAAGTGTTTAAAGCAATTTTACAATTTGGTAGTATTGATGAATTAGACTTTAATAAGATAATATCAGAAAGAAATTCCGAAACTAACCCTAAGATTGTTAGATTGTTTGTGGCTTTACGCGATTCAGGAATATTTGAACCAATTCTATTTGATTTGATAGATAAAACAGTATCAGACTTAGAATATAAAGACCTTACTGATTTATTTAATTTCCAAGCTTTAAGATCAGTAGATAAAGAAACATTTGAAAAAGAAATTAATAATCTTCTAGAACTAGTAGATATAATTGAAGAAACAAATATAGCAGGTGAGGGTGAATTAAATATAACAGATGAAACAGTTGATGAATTAATAACTAAATTATTTGATTCAGTAATTACTGACGGTAAAGAAGCTGGTATTGTTGATTATATCATTACACAATTTAATATTAAACAAGCACTAACAGATATGGGAATTACCATAGATGTTTATAGTGATACAATTAACTGGGATACTGAACCTGATAAGTTAGTAGAAGTATTTAAAGCAATTTTAAAATTTGGTGATATTGATAAGATTGAATATGACAAGATAATATCTGAACGTAGAAACAATCCAGATACAAAGAATAATGTCACAAATCTAGTGAAAGCATTAGATGAATCTCAAGTCTTTAAACCTACATTATATACCATTGTTGAAAAGATGATTGCTGAATCTGGATATGAGGTAACTATTACGGATAGTGATAAAACTAAGATACAAGAAAATGGTTGGGATAAAGAATTTGATGTATTGTTTGTCGCACTAGATATATGTGATAGTAAATTAAGTGATACTACTGATTATGACACAGTGAGTGGAAACACCGTTTCAAGTATCATGACTATTGCATGTGAATCAGTTATTACTAGTAAGATAGTAGGAACAATACTCAATGAAATGCTTGGTGAAGCATATCTAAATATTAATCCAAAGAATAGTGATGGCTCATATAAATACGATTTTACTGATCAAGAAACCTTAAGAAAAGAAGCACAAAACATTGGTAAATTGGTTGATATCAAACATGCTTTAGCAGCTAAAGATCCAGGAGATGCCGAAATTGAAATAGTTGTTGATGCGGTTAAAAATCTTGAAAAAAGTTCATTAGTAAATGATGCTTTAAAGAAAGTTACAGATGGAGAAGTCACTAAAGATATTAACAATATTGATTTAGAAAATGAATCACAAATTATTCAAAATGTATATACTGAATACAAAAATAATGGCAATAATTTTGATCCAACCACAAACCCAGAATTACAAGAAAAGTTAGAAAATTCTGATGTTGCCAAGTACTTATTAAAGAAACTTAATATAGTTAAATAATATGCCTAAGAGGTATGACTACTACAATGAGTCATACCTTTTTCTTTTTAAAATATATGAATAAAATAAGATATATTAATTTACGATTTTTTCCTATCGTTATAGTGACTTAATGAAAACGTTTAAACAAAAATTGTCTTTTGATTAAAAAAAAATTCTAAAATCTAGTAAAACTAAGAATAATTGCTTGCAAAAAAATTGACTTTTTGGTACAATAAGTAAGTAAAGTCATAAATAAAAGAGGTGAATTATTATGGATTTTAACCAAATTTTACTTTTTGCAGGTTTGGGATTGCTTGCATTAGTAATTTTATTCGCACTTTGGGGCTTTTTAGCAGGTCTAAAAAGGGAACTAAAGTGTACGGTTGTATTCCTCGTTTTACTAGTATTGGCTTGGCTAGTATTTGGTAATTCTGGTATCCTCTTAAATATGGGCGGATCTGTTTCTGGAGCGCTAAGAAATATGCTTGGCATGGAAGCGAAAGATGCGACTGTATGGGATACAATTATTGAATACTTAAAGTCAATGAAAGGTTTAAACCTCGCACCATTACTTGAAAATGGTAAGGAAACATACAACCTAATCTATAACATCTCTTCAGCAGTTGTGACATTTGTACTGCTACTTGTGTCTACACTAGCTGTTGTGATAATTACTCCAATTATTAGATTAATCACACATATAATTGGATTAATTATAAGAGGTGTTAAAAGAGGTAAAGCCAGAAGACGTGCCAAAGCTGGCATCACTTGTACAGAAGCTAATTCTGAACCAAAGGATAAAGAGGCTGAGGACGCTGTATTGATTTTACAGGGCGCAGAAAGAGCAAACTCTGTTGTTGTCACTCTTAGTGAGAATGAACTTCCACCAAAGAAAAAGACAAAGAAACGTCTTTGGGGTGCCGTTGTAGGTGCTTTAAAATGTGTATTCTTGCTAATAGTGCTATTTGCACCAATATCTGGTATTTACTCAATTTTGAAAACAGCATCCCCAGAAACAAGAGGCTTAATCTCAGATCTTGTTGATGGTAATGATGCTGAAGAATCAGTATCGTCTAGTGGCGGAATGACTGATACAATTTTCGAATTCATTGATGATTATGGTAAGAGTGGATTAGGAAAGTTTATGGAAGGATCTTCATATTTCTTCGGTAATTCTTTCAGCACTCTATTCTTTGATTCAATGGCAAACATTACAACTGAAAAACAATATATCAGACTTCGTGAAGAACTTATTGTTTATATCAAAGCTGTTAATGAATTAAATGGCAACATTGAGGTAGGAACTTGGACAGATGAAGAAGTTGCACGTGCACTAGATCAACTAAAAGATTCAAAATTACTTCCTGAATTCATGCCTGTTGCGATTGAATATGCCAGTGAAATGAAACCAATTAAGGGTGCATTAAATAATGCAAACCAATTTGCTAATTTCTTGAAGTTACGTGATATTGATTGGGATAGTGATATTGAAACAATTTTAGATGCTTTGAAAGAAGCTTATAAACTTGGATTATTCCCATTAAATGAATTAAATTACTTGACTCTAGATGCAAATATTCTTGCTAATGTATTAGGTACATTAGGTGAGACTGAGTTTATTAATAATGCATTTCCAATTATCATTAAAACGGCGATTAAACTTGAATCAGTAGAAAAACTCATTGGTGAGTATAACAAAAAACTTAACATAGATGATGTTAATTGGGGCAGTGATTTAGTAGCGTTAGCTAATATTTATGGTTTATTCCAAAAATATGGTTATACTGAATTGGATCAAATAACAAGTGGTGAAATGAAAGAATTAGTTAGCCACATTGTTGTTGATAAATTCCAAACAACAGTTGACATCTTAAATAAAGTTGTTGAAATGGCACTCTTCAATAGAGTTGTTATTCCGGTAGGACAAGCTGGATTAGATCATTTCTTAAATAGTGACGATAGTGAATTTAAAGATTTCAGCAATATTGTTAAACTTACTTCTTTAACAGAAAAACAATGGAAAGAAGATTTTAAATCAATTGTTGAAATTGGTAAACTTGCTATTTCAGAACTTAACGCATTAAGTCTTGATCCTAAAGAAATGGATTTATCAAGCGACAACGCCATTACAGCAATGAAAGAAATGGTTCAAAAACTATTTACTTTAAATATTTTAGGTGATGACCAAACTAAGAATGATTTATTGATTGCAGCATTCAAAAAGTTTAATTTATTCAATGAAGAAGATTTATTCTATCATGAATATGGAACTGATAATATTAAATCAATACTTGACCAAGTTAACTGGGAAGATGAAGAAGTAGATGGAAAATTGAATATAGGTGAAATTCACACTATTCAAAACCTAATTGATTTATTTGGTAAACTAGTTAAACTTGATTCAGTTGATATCAAAAACTTCAATGTAGATGTGAATGCTCTACTAGAAGACGAAGAAGCAATTGACATTTTAGTTGGTATGCTTGAAGAATTAGTAGATTCTGAATTAACAATGCAATTACTAACTCCTGCTGTTAATAAATATGTTCTTCCAATTACAGATGAATATGATGACGACGATTTAATTAAAGATATCTTTAATGAAATTGGTCCTGGTACAGCAGTTGAAGAAATTATTAAAATCGTTCAAGCATTTAAGAGTGCACAAAACTTAGGATTATTTAAAGTTTCTAAAGATGGTTTATCAGCTTTAGAATATCAAAAAGTTGATGATATTAAAAATATTATTAATACAATCTTCGATTCAAAATTATTTGAAGGTTATGAAGGCCGTATTATTCGTATTATTTTAAAAGCAACTAAATTATTAGATGTTGAAAAAGGCTTATTAAATGACATTGATTACACAGGTGAAAAAGAAATTTTAATCGGTTTCATAGATGAAGTAACTCCTATTTTAACTGATGAAAACTTTAAACTAACTGATGAAAATGGCAATCTATACATAGACAAAGATTACATTCTACAACCTGATAATTTCAAACACATTATGAAAGGCTTAGAAATAATAATTGGTACATATCAAATTAACGAAGATGGTAGCTTCACTGAACAAGGTGGTTCTAACTTAATCGTGACATTGTTACCAAATATTTATGATCGCTATGGAAAAGACCTAGTACCTTCAGACTTTACAGAACTAGTAGATCTTCTAGATATTGACAATCTTACTGGCGAACAACTAGCTAAAGACATTAGACGTTTTGTATTTATCGCAGGACAATTAGTAGAAATGGATATCCAAACTTTATTAGTTGGTGGATCAATCACTTATACTGATAAACTTCAAAACATTTATAACATTATAGATGCATTATTAAGTATCGAAATGATTAAACCAAAAGATGATGAAATCTTTGCATGGGTTGTTAATTATGTAGGTACAAAATTAGAAGGCACTATTAAACTAGAAAAAGTAACTCCTGAACAATTCAAGGATATTAAATGGCTAGATGAAGGTGTTGTTGCGAAAACAGTAGTTAAAGAAATTATTGAATTCTTAAAAGATAATAATTTAACTTCAACTTCTGAACTTCAAAAGTTTATCGAAGATCAAAAATTCTTATCAGATGATTTCATTACTGATGTTAATGCTAACGCGATTATTAACATTCTACAAGAATTATTAAAGCTTAAGACTTTAGAGTGCTTATCACCTATTTTCTTCCAAGCAATAGTAAATCAACTTGCTGAAAGCGGAACAATTGATAACTTCTGGAATGGTGAATTGTCTGGTGAACAATTAATTGATGATTTAAATTCTCTTCTTGAAATTGCGAAAAAAGCAGTAGACGAATTAAAAGTTGTTGATTTATGGAAAGACGATTTTAAATCAACTATTGAGCTTCCTAAAGCAAATATAGTTAACGAAATTATTGACATTTTATTTGAAATGAATTTAGTTAAAGGCTATGAATCAAAACTTCTTGAATTCGCATTAGCTAAAGTACTTCCAACTGATTTCCCTGCTAAAGCTGATGAGCTTGGTTTAGACGAAATTGCTGATTGGGACAATGAAGCTGCAATGATTAAAGCAATTATTACAAATGTTTTAGACATTGCTAAGAATAGTGGTATTGCAACATATAAAGACATTTTTGATTTAGATTTAAGCAATACTGATGTATTAAAAGGCTATGCAAATGCTACTAATACAAATTCTATTGCAAATATCATTGATGCTGTTGCAACATCTAAATTAGTTGAAAAAATAGCTAGTCCTGCTTTTAGTTATGTACTAGATAAAGCAACTGGCAGTTTAGAGATGAATTTAGAATTCTTAAAAGATATAACAGGTGAGGAATTAGTATCAGACTTTGCTAGATTAAGCACAATTTTAAGAAGTGCTGTTGAGCATAAAGACGTTTTTGATTTACTATATCCTGACACATTAACTTATGATGAAGTAAGAGTAGCTGAAATTTGCGAAATCGTAAAAACAGCACTTACTGAACTTGGACATTTTAATCTTTTAAATAAACATGTAGATGAATTATTGTCAACAGTAATAAATTATGCAATTACTCAAGTTGGATTAGAAGACTTATCAGTATCTGTAGAAGACTTTAGTAATGTTGATTTAAGCAGCGATATGACACATTTAGTAAACATTATCGATATTGCTTATAATATGTTAGTTGGGGCAATAGAAAATGAAAGTTACAATTACCCAATAACTCTTAAACAAACACTTGACTATATTGACACTGTTATGGATGATGCAACAATTTTATTAGAAGATAATAATGTTACAAGTGTTGCTGACATCTTAAAGGAAGTTGCTGAAATTGGTATAGTTAAAGCTATACTTCCAGTAGTTGTAAACTATGGTGTTGATAAAGTAGTAGAAATGGGCTACGACATCTCATTTGTAAAAAATGTACAATTAAGTAGTGAACAACTTGCAAATGATATTATTTGTCTTGCAAATGCAATTATTGATTTAGTAAATCTTCATGCAATTGATATTTACAAGAACAAAGTGGTAGAAGTAAATGACTTTGATGTTAATGATCTTAAAAAATTAGTTGATCATTTATCTCAAATGAACATCTTCAGTCAAATCAAAACAGACTGGGCTGCATTTATTGTTAACTTTGCATTAGACACAGCAAACATTGGCTTTGAAAAGAGATACACTGCAGCTGATTTCGCAACAGTAAATTGGCATGCCGATAAAGGAAATGCGAAAGACGCGCTAGTAAGTCTTGCGAAAGGCGTTAGTGAATTGTTCTATGAAGGTATATCAATAGATAACATTCAATCATTCATTGAAAAAGAAAAATATCTACAAGATGGTGTTATCAATGATACAGTTATCGATTATGTATTTGATGCATTATCAAATATCGTTAGTATGACTGTAATTGACGTAATCCTACCAGATGCAATGAGATTTGGATTACAAAAAGTTGTAGATTTAAATATTGAAATCTTAAAGAACATTAACATAGATGTTGATAACTTAAAGATTGATGAGTTAGACCTACAAGGTTTGACAGCATCAGATTTAGGTGATGCATTTAAATTCCTTGGTGTAGTTGCTAAGGCAGCTGTAAACTTTGGAGCAATAGAATATGTAAGAACAGAAGACATCGCAAATATTGATTTATTAACATTATTACCAATATTTGAAGCATTAAAGACTGAAACAGGTCAAGCACAAGTAGGCAAATACATTAATGGTGTATTATCAATCGCAGCGAACATAGTATTAGACATGTTAAACACTGAAGCAGATGCATCAGCAAAAGACTTCGGAGAAGTAGATGTTGAAAACGCTGCTGAACAATTAAGTAACATAATTACAGCTTTAGATACTATCCTTAAAGAAGCATCTATAGCATTACCAGAAATTAAGAGATTATCAGGTATATTAAATCTTGATTTCGCAAATATTGATATTAAATCTGTAGTTACAAGTGAAATGGCTAGAGCTGCAGTTGATGCTATTCAAGCATTATTTAGTATAAAAGTTTTACAAACGGTATTACCAAAAATTGTAAAAGTTGGTTTATCACTAGTAGATGATAAAATACCTGAAAATATGAATGTTTCATTCTTACTAGATGATCTAAAGAATGAAGTAATTGCTGGCGATATTTTAGGAGCTGATGTTAACGCTTTATTGAATATTGTTAAATATGTTATTCAATTAGGTGCTGTTGACATTTACAAAGGAGATATATTCGCTGAAATAGCTGAAGAACCTCTATATAATATCGTAGATGAATTTGCAAAAATTTATATCTTCAAACATTACATCAATGACTGGGCTGCATTTATTGTTAACTTTGCATTAGACACAGCAAACATTGGCTTTGAAAAGAGATACACTGCAGCTGATTTCGCAACAGTAAATTGGCATGCCGATAAAGGAAATGCGAAAGACGCGCTAGTAAGTCTTGCGAAAGGCGTTAGTGAATTGTTCTATGAAGGTATATCAATAGATAACATTCAATCATTCATTGAAAAAGAAAAATATCTACAAGATGGTGTTATCAATGATACAGTTATCGATTATGTATTTGATGCATTATCAAATATCGTTAGTATGACTGTAATTGACGTAATCCTACCAGATGCAATGAGATTTGGATTACAAAAAGTTGTAGATTTAAATATTGAAATCTTAAAGAACATTAACATAGATGTTGATAACTTAAAGATTGATGAGTTAGACCTACAAGGTTTGACAGCATCAGATTTAGGTGATGCATTTAAATTCCTTGGTGTAGTTGCTAAGGCAGCTGTAAACTTTGGAGCAATAGAATATGTAAGAACAGAAGACATCGCAAATATTGATTTATTAACATTATTACCAATATTTGAAGCATTAAAGACTGAAACAGGTCAAGCACAAGTAGGCAAATACATTAATGGTGTATTATCAATCGCAGCGAACATAGTATTAGACATGTTAAACACTGAAGCAGATGCATCAGCAAAAGACTTCGGAGAAGTAGATGTTGAAAACGCTGCTGAACAATTAAGTAACATAATTACAGCTTTAGATACTATCCTTAAAGAAGCATCTATAGCATTACCAGAAATTAAGAGATTATCAGGTATATTAAATCTTGATTTCGCAAATATTGATATTAAATCTGTAGTTACAAGTGAAATGGCTAGAGCTGCAGTTGATGCTATTCAAGCATTATTTAGTATAAAAGTTTTACAAACGGTATTACCAAAAATTGTAAAAGTTGGTTTATCACTAGTAGAAAGTAAAATCCCAGCCGATTTAGATTTATCATTCTTATTAGATGATTTAAAGAATGAAGCTATTTTAGGCGAACAATTAGCCTCTGATATTAAGACAATAGGTGAAATAATTAAAGCAGTGATAGATTTGAATGCAATCGAAATCTATCAAGGTAAAGATGTAGCTGAAATTTCTGTAGATGCACTAGATCAAATCGTTGATAAGTTTGGTCAAATTTATATCTTCAGAAATTACATCACTAATTGGGCTGCATTCATCATTAACTTTGCATTAGATACAGCAAATATAGGATTTGAAGTAAGATATAAAGCTTCTAATTTTGCAAATGTTGATTGGCGCGGCGATAAAGAAAGTATTAAAGAAGCGCTTTCTCAATTAGCATCGGTTGTTACAGAAATATTTACTGTAAGTAAACTTGATGAAAATGGCAACGTTATATCAGAAGTAGTTATTTCAATCGAACGTATCAAAGAATTTATTGAAAAGGAACAATACTTATCTGAAGGAACGATTCTACCAGTAATAGATGATTTAGCAAGTGCTCTATCAAAACTAGTAGGATTAGATGTGATGAACGTATTTATCAATGATTTTGTAAGATTTGGATTAGAACAAGCAGAAACTGCAAATATCGAAATCTTAAAGAACATTAAAATTGATACATTAAGTTTAAAAGTAGATGAAGTAAGTGTATACCTTACAGCGGCCGATTTAGCAGAAATCGTATTACAACTTGGAAAAGTAGTTGAAGCTGCTGTAAACTTTGGAGCAATTAGCTATATTCAAAATAAAGATATTGAAAATCTAGATTTAGCTAAATTAAATCCAGCATTAGAAGCATTAGCAAACATTGATATTTTTGAAAAACAAGCAGACGCATGGTTATCTTTAGCAGCTAATATCGTATTAGATATGTTAAAAGTAGACATGAACGCAGAAGCAGCTGATTTTGGAGATGTAAATGTTAACAATGCAGTAGAAAAACTAGAAGAAGTATTATCTAATTTACAAAAAGTACTTGCTGATTTAGACTTAGTAAGTCTAACAGACGTAATGGACTTTACACAAAACTTAGATGTAAATGCACTATTAGATAGAGAAAACATCAAAGATGTAGTGAAAGATCTAGTAGCAGCAGTTGAACCAATATTTGATATTGAAGTACTACAAACTGTATTAGGTAAAATTGCAAGAGTTGGTTTAGAATATGTTCCTAGTGAATATGATTTAGACTTCTTAAGAAAAGCAATTGATAACAAAGAATTAACAGGTGTAGATTTAGCTAACGATATTAAGACAATCTTTAGAATAGTTAAAATGGCAGTTGACAAAGACGCTATTGAAATCTATAAAGCAGTTGTTAATAATAACTTAGACTTTGAATTACCATTACATGTAATTGTTGACATTATCAGTGAAATTGAACAATTAAATGTTCTAAAATTTAATTATTCTGAATGGGCAGTTCTAGTATCTAATGTTGTAACTAAGATGATGAATATTGATCGAGAAGTTACAGTTAATGATTTCGAATATATGGATGATGCTTTATGGGCAGCTGACTTTGAAACATTAAGACAAATTGTTAGAGATATTGATACTCTAATTAAAGAAAATAACTTAGGTACAGTTCAACAAATTCTTGATTTTGTTAATAACCAAACATTCTTAAATGAAAAACAAACATACCTAACATCAACTAATGCATATGCAATAATTGATATTATTGAAAACGTATTTAGCTTTAACGTACTTGATCCAATTCTAACTAAGGTTGCATCATACGCTTTAACTACATATGTTGTTGGCAACAGTAATTTACCAGATTTTGAATTTGTACGTGATGCAATTCAAAGCAAAAATTATGTTGGTAAAGACATGAAAGATGATGTTAAATTATTATTATCAGTAGTAAGAAAAGTTGTTGAATTTGGAGCACTTGATTATTACTGCAACAATAGTATTGAAAACATTAATCTAGAACTTATTGCTGAAGCAATTGAATCTTTAGAAAACTTAAAGGTTTATAATATTTCTAAACAAGAATGGTTAACACTTGGCTTCAATGAAGTATTCAAGATGTTACAAATTGATGATCGTATTGATACTATTAGTCAAGAACAAGCAGAAGGTTTATTTACTTCACTTGCTCAAATAGTAAGAGATATAGATAATGTTTTATATGATTTACATTTAGAATCAACTGATGATATAAAGGAATTTGTCAGTGAAAGTAAATATACAAACTTCGATATATACAATCAAGAAATTTTAGAAGGTATCGTTAAAACACTATCAGATATAGTGAACATTCCAGCATTAGAGCCAGTGATAGCACAAATGGCTAAATGGGGAATTAGTAAACTAAATATAGAGGGACTAGAATTCTTAAGTGATGCATTCTCTAACAATATGTTTGATGGAGAAGACCTAGTATCAGATTTAAGAAATGTAGTAAGAATCTTAAATGATTTAGTACAATTTGGTATAGCAGATATCATAACAGATACAAGACTAGAAGAAATCAAGACTGAAGAATTAGT